>CDZQ01021925.1_pt1 | contig 113780 bp, 89 predicted proteins | sample 554831 | NCBI WGS metagenome assembly CDZQ01 (sample SAMEA3182112, study PRJEB8094) | gut metagenome | biome: human; feature: gut; material: Stool; isolation source: human stools | place: Canada | collected 2013-05-06 | reverse complement strand
CCGCACACGCCTTGTAGGGGAGCGGCATGCCGCTCCCGGCAGTGTACTCCCGATTCGTACTGGCTGCCGTTAAAATGGTATACACCAATTGCGTCTGTAGCGGCGCTCAGTGAGCGCCTTGTGCACTTACAAATCATGCAGCGCAAATTCATTGGCATGAGACTTCCGAGTTTGTCATTGCGAGGCCCCGAAGGGGCCGTGGCAATCTCGCAGTACCCGGCCGGATCACAGGAAGGCCGCGGCGAAAACGCAACTGCCTGCCCGAGATTGCACCCCAAGGGCACTTCCTCGCGCTTCGCGCTCAGGGCGCCACGTCGGCCTTTGGCCTCCTCGCAATGACAATTCGGGGGCCATTACCGTTTTATCGTCAGCCGGTACGAATCGTAAGCGCTGCGCCGGGAGCGGCATGCCGCTCCCCTACAACGCACGACTGGCAGTTTTGCGTAACTTTCCATTTTCCATTCTGCATTTTCCATTTGCACCATGCCTCACCCCTACGATTTGCACTGCATTCCATAACAAAAAACTGCCGCACCCGGGTGGGTGCGGCAGCGGAGCGTATTTCTTACTTGCTGAGAGCCAGATAACGGCAGGCGACGGCGGCAGCCTGGCAGCGGAGCGCCGTGGCGGTCGGGTCAAGGTAGTTGACCTTGTCGTCGTGCGTGGAGCCGTTGACGATCTCGGTGGAGACAGCCCAGTTCATAGCGTCCTTCGCCCAGTCGGCGACGGAGGCGGCATCCGGGAAGGAGGCCAGCTTGTCTTCTTCGACCTTTTCGGCCTTGGCCAGACGGTAGAGCATCGTGGCCATTTCCTGACGGGTGATGTTGTCGTTCGGGGCGAACGTGCCGTCGCCCATGCCGTTGACGACACCGGCCTCGGTGGCCCAGACGACGGCGTTATAGTACCAGTCGCCGGTCTTGACGTCGGAGTAGGTGCTCTCGCCGGTCACGACGGGGGCGTAGGAAACACGATAGAGCATCGTGGCGAACTCGGCGCGGGTCAGCGTGCCCTGCGGCTCAAACGTCGTCTCGGTCATGCCGTTGACAACGCCGGAAGCGGCCAGCTCCAGAACGACATCATGGAACCAGTCTTCCTCGGTGACGTCCGTGAACTTGTTCTCAAAGGGAACGTTTGTGATCTTCCACTCGGAGGTGATAACGGGATCGATGGTGCCCTGCTCCTTGATGTAGTCAGCCAGCAGGCTGCGGGCCTGGCCCTTGTCCTCGCCCTGGATCATGTCATACTGGGTGGAGTAGATGACGCGGCTCTCGTCGTTCGGGACGAAGTTGCAGCCGTGCTCGTTGATGTACTGGATGAAGTTGCCGCCGCCGTTGAAGCGGTAGTTGTTGATGACGACGGTGAAGGTATCGGTGTCCTGCACGGCCTTGCCGTTGTAGGTCATGTTCTCGATGCGGTGGCCGGAGGGAGCCGCAGCGTTGATCTCATAGGAGAAGCCCTCGCCGGAGATGACGTCGTAGTACGTCAGGCCGCCCTGAATGCCGAAGGTGCCGTCTTCGTTGGCCCTAACCTTGGAGGCGGAGTACTCGAGCCAGGTGCGGACTTCCTTGCCGCTCATGGTGATCTGGTAGAACCAGTTCTCATAGCGGTACAGGCGGAACATGTCGCCGAGCTTGATGTCACCCTTCGGAATGAGGTTCTCGGCATTGCCGGAGGTCAGCGGAGCGGTGATGGACAGCTGAGCGGGCTTATCGTCGGTCTTGTCGTCGGGGGTATTCTCGCCGGTGCGGTCATAAGCGCCCCAGATCTGGACCTTGTTCACGAGGTCGACGAAGGCGGACGGCGCAGTGCCGAGGCCGGAGGCGGTGAAGTTGTCGCTTGCGGTGCCGAGCGACTGGAGCATGTACTCGTTCCACGTTGCATCCTCATAGGGCTGCAGAGCGGCAGTCAGCTCGGGCTCCGGCTCATAGAGGGGCTTCGTGGTGCGGCCCTCGCGGACGGTCATGGGAGCATTGGCGGCTTCGACCGTGTAGGTCTTCGTGGCCTTGTTGTAGGTGAACAGCGCGCGGCCGACAACGCCAGCCTTCGTGCCCGGGGAGATGACGGGGATCTCCTTGCCGTCGGTGTTGGCAATCTTCGTCACACCGTTGCGATGCTCGTGACCGGAGAACACGAGGTCGATGGAGTTCGTGGTGGAGACAAGCTCACGGATGAAGTCGGACTTTTCGGGGTCGCCGTCAATGCCGCTGTGGGTGACGATGACAATGAGGTCGGCCTTGGCCTTCATCTCGGCTTCGTAGTGCTTGTAGGTCTCCACAACGCCTGCGAAGTAGATGCCCTTCCAGTTCTCGGGGACATCCCAGTTCGCGATGTTGGGGTTGCCGATGCCCATGACAGCGACCTTGACGCCGTCATATTCCTTGATGACATAGGGAGCGTAGCTGTTCCAGGTCTTCCAGTCGCGGGTCTTGTCGTTGTTCGTGTTGGCGTCGAGGTAGTTCGCCATGGAAACACCGACCTTGGACTCGGTCTCGGTGGACTCAGAGGTGAGATAGTTCAGCTGGCGCTGGAGAATATCCATGCCGTAGTTGAACTCGTGGTTGCCGACGACCCACATATCATAGTCCATCATACGCATGACCTTCATGGCGGGATCGTCCACGTCCTTCTTCATGAAGGCGTAGTAGTACGTCAGCGGCGTGCCCTGGATGGTGTCGCCGGAGTCGCTGAGGAATACGTTCTTGTATTCCGCACGCTGCTCCTTGACATAGGTAGCGACGCGGGTCATGCTCTGATAATGGGTGCCGGACAGGCTTGCATCCTGCGTGTAGTCCGTTGCAAACTGCTGACCATGGACGTCGGAGGTGTCGAGGAAGAGGATCTGGACCTCATTCTCATCAGCCGCGAAAACGGCCGGCACCAGCGCCGTGACAAGGCACAGCACAAGCAGCAGAGACACGATGCGAGAAAGTGCTTTCTTCATGGAAATACTCTCCTTTTCGTTTTTACACCGGAATACCGGTGCATCTAAGGATACTATACTCCATATGGGAGAAAATGTCCATAGGGCTAAAAAAAATCAGCAATTTGCCAAAAAACGGCCGAGAATGAATGGAAATAATATAAGATGAAATTCATGCATGGAGTATTGTCCGCTCCGCAGAGACGGCTGCACGGAATGTGACGTGAGATAAAACAAAAAGCTCTGCCGCAGGGGGATGCCCGCGGCAGAGCTTTTCAAAGCGGAATTATTCGGCGGAGATCAGATAGTAATAAACGGGCTGGCCGCCGTCGATGAGCGTGACCTCACACTCCGGGCAGACCTCGCGGAACAGCGCGGCCGCCTCCTCGGCCTGACCGGCGGGCAGATCGGCGCCCGCATAGACCGTGACGAACTCGTGGCCCTCCTCATGGACCTTTTCGGCCATGCTGCGGAGCAGGCCCTTCAGGTCGGCGCTGCTGCCGAACAGAGAGCTGCCCCACAGGGCGAGGTACTCGCCTGCGTGGATGTTATGCCCGTCGATATCGGAGTCGCGCGCGGCATAGGTGATCTGCATCGTGGTCACACCGGCCATGGCGTCCGTCATGGCGGAGAGATTGTCCTCCTCCGAGGCCTCCGGATCAAAGACCAGCATGGCAGAAACGCCCTGCGGCACGGTCTTCGAGGGAACGACGACGACCTTTTTCTCCGTCAGGCCGGCCGTCTGCTCGGCAGCCATGATGATGTTCTTGTTGTTCGGGAAGACGAACACGACCTCGGCGGGCGTGGCGTTGATCTTCTCGAGGATGTCCTGCGTCGAGGGGTTCATGGTCTGGCCGCCCTCGATGATCTGGTCTGCGCCCAGCTCGCGGAACACACCGGCAAGGCCCTTGCCTGCGCACACGGCGACCATGCCGAAGTGCTTCTCCGGCGCGGCGACGGTCTCCTTTGCCTCGAGCTCCTGCTCGATTTTCTCGAGATCGTCCGTGCTGCGGGCGGCGCGGCCTGCGGCAAGATCGTCATGCTGCATCTGCATGTTCTCGATCTTGGCAAGCTCGAGCGTGCCGTATTTCTGCGACTCTGTCAGGGCTTCGCCGGGGATGTTCGTGTGGACGTGGACCTTGAAGGATTCGTCGTCCTCGCCGATGACGATGCTGTCGCCGATGGTGTCAAGGTAGGCGCGCAGCGGGGAGAGGTCGATGTCCTCGTGCGCCTTGCGCATGATATACACCGTGTCGAAGGCAAATGTGATCTCGCCGGTGTCGAACTCGGTGAAGTCGGCCTGCTCGCGGACCTCCTGCGGCCGGCTATCGGCCTCGGGGGGCTCGATCTCCACGCCGCGGTGGACGGAGAGCATGGCTTCGAGCACATACAGCCAGCCCTTGCCGCCTGCGTCCACGACGCCCGCCTTCTGCAGGACGGGGTTCTGGTTCACGGTCTGCGCCAGCGCCTCGGCGGCAGAGCGGACCGTCGCTTCCAGGACGGCTTCGCAGTCCGCGCCGCTGTCGGCCGTTTCCATGGCCGTGTCGGCGGAAACGCGGGCCACGGTCAGGATCGTGCCCTCCGTCGGCTTCATCACGGCCTTGTAGGCCGCCTCGACGCCGCCGCGCAGGGCCATCGCCAGCTGCTCGCCCGTGCAGGCCTCTACGCCCTTCAGGGCCTTGGAGAAGCCGCGGAACAGCAGCGAGAGGATGACGCCGGAATTGCCGCGCGCGCCGCGCAGCATGGCCGAAGCCGTGATATCGGCGGCCTTTGTCAGCGTGACGCTGCCCGCCTTGCGCAGATCGGCTGCCGCTGCGTTCAGCGTCATGCTCATGTTCGTTCCGGTGTCGCCGTCGGGGACGGGAAAGACGTTCAGCTCGTTGATCTGCTGCTTGTGGATCTCGATGGAGGCAGCGGCGCTGAGGATCATTTTCTGAAAGGCCGCTCCGTCAATGGTTTGCCTCACTGTAAGTTACACCTCCGTATTGCCGTTAATCGGTCATCATGGAGTCCACCAGGATGTTGACCTCGCGGACCTCGGTTTCGGTCTGCTGGGAGACGACATAGCGGACCTCGTTCAGGATCGAGCTGCCCAGCGCGGGGATGTTCACGCCCTGATCGACGATGATATGCAGATCGACCGAAATGGTGCCGTCTTCCTTCGTGCGCACGAGCACGCCCTTGGCGAGCGACTCGCGGCGGAGCAGATGGACGAGGCCGTCCTTCATGCTGCGGATGGCCATGCCCTTGACGCCGAAGCAGTTCGTTGCGGCGCTTCCGGCAATATAGGTATAAACGTTGTTGCTGACGGCGATCTCGCCGAGCTCGTTTTGCCTGCGGATCATGCGGAAAACCTCCTTATTGATTGAAAAAATGGGATGCGGCGGGGCTGTCCGCCGCGGGGATCACAGCATGCTCTCTTCCCAACAGGCGGGCGGCGTCAGGCCGAGCAGCGTGGCGACGGTCGGGGCGACGTTGGCCAGACCGAACTTGCCCTCCTTGAGCGTATGCTCCACACCCGGATCATAGACGATGAAGGGGACGGGGTTCAGGCTGTGGGCCGTGCGGATGGACGTCTTGCCCTTCTTCGTTTCGAGCATCTGGTCGGCGTTGCCGTGGTCTGCCGTGACGAGCACGACGTAACCCAGACGCTTGCCTGCCTCGATGATGCGGCCGACGCCCTCGTCGACGCACTCCATGGCCTTCACGACGGCCTCAATGTTGCCGGTGTGGCCGACCATGTCGCCGTTCGGGAAGTTGCAGCGCAGGAAATCATATTTGCCGGACTCCATGGCCTTGACCATGCAGTCGGTGATCTCCTTCGACTTCATGGCTGGAGCCTGATCGAAGGGGATGACGTCGGAGGGGATCTCCTCATAGGTCTCAAGCTCCTCGCTGACCTTGCCGGAGCGGTTGCCGTTCCAGAAGTAGGTGACATGGCCGTACTTCTGCGTCTCGGACACGGCGTATTCACGCAGGTTATGGGCGCACAGCAGCTCGGTGAGCGTGTTTTTGATGACGGGCGGCTGGACGAGGTAATGCGTCGGGATCTTCAGGTCACCGTCGTACTCCAGCATACCGGCGAAGTCAACGCCGGTGTAATTGCCGCGGTCGAACTTGTCGAAATCCTTGCGGTCGAACGCGAGGGAGATCTCCTGCGCGCGGTCGCCGCGGAAGTTATACAGCACGACGCTGTCGCCGTTGGCGATGGTCGCCACGGGCTGGCCATTGCGCTCCACAACAAAGGCGGGCAGGTCCTGATCGATGCAGTTCGTCTCGGCGCGGTAGGTTTCAATGGCCTCCTTCGCGGACGGGAAGCGGCGGGCAAGGCCCTGCACATGGGTGCGCCAGCCGGCCTCGACCATCGGCCAGTTGGCCTCGTAGCGGTCCATGGTGATCTGCATTCTGCCGCCGCCGGAGGCGATGGCATAGTCGCAGCCCTCGGTGTTCAGCTCGCGGAGCAGGTCCTCGAGCTGCGCGACATACTCAAGCGCGGACGTGGCAGGCACGTCGCGGCCGTCGAGCAGGATGTGGCAGTAGGCGCGCTTGACGCCCTCGGCATGCGCATGGCGCAGCAGGGCGAAGAGATGATGGATGTTCGAGTGGACGTTGCCGTCGGACAGCAGGCCGAGGAAATGGAAGGCCTTGCCGTTCTCGTTGCAGTTCGCGACGAGGCCCTTCCACGTCTCGGACTGGAACAGCGCACCCGTCTCGATGGACTCGCCGACGAGCTTGGCGCCCTGCGAGTAGATCTGGCCGCAGCCGAGGGCATTGTGGCCGACCTCGGAGTTGCCCATATCGTCATCGGTGGGCAGGCCGACGGCCGTGCCGTGCGCCTTGAGCCAGTTGTGCGGGCAGGTGGCGAAAAGACGGTCGAGATTCGGGGTATTTGCAAGCTTTACTGCGTCGCCGGGGCCGCCGTCGCCCTTGCCGACGCCGTCCATGATGACCAGGACAACAGGTTTCTTTGTCATAATATGCATCCTCCAATCACAAGAGATATCTGTGCTTTGATTGATTCATGCTATTGTACTACATTTTCCCGTTTCGTACAATCTTTATTTTCGAGATTCTGTATCCCCTACAAAATAACCGGGGCGAAAATGGGGGAAACTGTGCGAAATTCGGTGCTTTGGGGCGGAAAATGCTCAGTTCAGCGTATCGGCGCTCCCGGCAAGCAGGCTCTCGATCGCCTGCGCGAGCGGTGAGGGCAGCGGGCGGTCCTGCGAGATGAGCTGCGCCGCGGCCTCCTGCGCCTGCCGCAGCACGGCGAGGTCCGTGGCAAGGTCGCCGACGCGGAACACCGGCAGGCCGTGCTGGCGGCTGCCGAAAAAGTCGCCGGGGCCGCGCTGCTGCAGGTCGGCCTCTGCGATGCGGAAGCCGTCATTCGTGCCGCAGAGCGTGCGCAGGCGCTGGCGGGTCTCGGGGTTTTTATTGTCCGAAACGAGCACGCACCAGGCCTTCGCGCTGCCGCGCCCGACGCGCCCACGCAGCTGGTGCAGCTGTGAAAGACCGAAGCGGTCGGCATTCTCAATGACCATGAGCGTGGCGTTCGGCACGTCGACACCAACCTCGATGACGGTCGTGGCGACGAGGATATCGGCCTCTCCCGCGGCGAACGAGGCCATGACGGCTTCTTTTTCCGCGCCCTTCATTTTGCCGTGCAGCAGGGCGACGCGCAGATTCGGGAACACATAGTCCTGCAGCGTCTGCGCCCACTGCTCCGCGGCCTTGAGCGTCTCGCCGCCGTCTCCGCCGTCGTCCTCGACGGCCGGGCAGACGATGAAGCTCTGGTGGCCCTCGGCTGCCTGCTTGCGCACGAAGGCATTCAGCCGCGCGCGGTAGCGCTCGTCGACCAGGAACGTCTCGACCGGCTCGCGGCCGGGCGGCAGCTCGTCGACGACGGAAACGTCGAGATCGCCGTAGACGATCAGAGCCAGCGTGCGCGGGATGGGCGTGGCGGACAGCAGCAGCAGGTGCGGCTGCGTGCCCTTGGCGCACAGGGCGGCGCGCTGGGCCACGCCGAAGCGGTGCTGCTCATCTGCGATGACCATGCCGAGGCGGGCAAAGCGGGTCTGCTCCGTGAGCAGGGCATGTGTGCCGATGACGACGTCTGCCAGTCCGAGCTCTGCGGTCTCACGGGCGCTGCGCTTCTGCGCAGCGCCCATCTGCCCCGTCAGGAGCACCGTGCGGATGCCGAGACCCTCAAACAGCGGGGCAAGGCGATCATAGTGCTGGCGGGCCAGAATTTCCGTCGGAGCCAGCAGCGCGGTCTGCACGCCGTTTTTTGCAGCGAGACAGGCAGCCGCGGCGGCGACCATCGTCTTGCCGCTGCCAACATCGCCCTGCACAAGGCGGCTCATGGGGCGGCCTGTGCGCACGTCGGCGCAGATGTCGTCCACGGCACGCTGCTGTGCGCCCGTCAGGCGGAAGGGGAGGGCGGCAAAGAACGGCGTAAGCTCCGTCTGCCATGCCGGGCAGGAGTGAGCCGTGCGGCGGCTGCGCACGATGGCAAGCGCGGCGGAAAAGAGAAAGAATTCCTCAAAAACGAGCCTGCGCTGCGCCCGGCCCAGCGCGGCGGCCGACGTGGGGCAGTGGATCTCGCGGCAGGCCTCCGCCGCGCCGCACAGACCGTAGCGGCGCAGCAGCTCCGGCGGCAGCGTCTCGGGCAGGAGCCCGGCGCAGCGGGAGACAGCCTGCGCCTGCGCGCGCAGCACCATGGAGTTCGTCAGCCCGGCTGTCAGCGGATAGACGGGCAGAATGCGCCGCGTGACGTGCGCGGGGCCGTCGCACGGCTCGAACAGCGGGTTCGTCATGCCGTAGGCGGCAAAATCGCCGGTCAGTACGCCGTAAAAGCAGTAGCGCTCGCCGACGCGCAGCGCTCCGGCGGAGTGTGCGGCATTGAAAAACGTCAGGTTCAGGCGGCCCGTGTCGTCGGCCACGGTGAATTTCGTGACCTCGAGCATGCGGCTGCCGGGCTTGGGAATGCGGTTCGTGCGCGGCGTGGTAACAACGGCCGCCTCAAAGCAGGCGGGCGTGCCGGCCTCGAGCGAGGCGATGGAAACAAGGCGCGTCCGGTCCTCATAGGTGCGCGGATACAGCCGCAGCAGCTCGCCGACAGTGCGGACGTTCAGCCGGGCGAACAGCGCAGCGCGCTGTGGGCCGATGCCGGGCAGGGACGTGAGCGGGGCGTCGAGGGTAACGGGCTTTTCCATAACCGGACCTCCTGAAGTAGAGTTGAGAGTGGAGAATGGAAAGTGGAGAGCACAGGGCCGCCAGTGTTGTCAGTGCGAGTTCGTGTGGGCCATCGCTGAAACGGTATGCACCAATTGCGTCTGTAGCGGCGCTCATTGAGCGCCTTGCAGGCTGACAATACTTGAGGTATGTATTTTATGGCGTGAGGCCCCCAAGTTTGTCATTGCGAGGAGCGAAGCGACGTGGCAATCTCGGGAAGGCAGTTACGATTTCGCCGATGGCTTTCCCACGATTCGGTCGGGTCCTGCGAGATTGCCACGGCCCCGTTGGGGCCTCGCAATGACAAATTTGGGAGCATTACGCGGTCGACGAGGGTGCACACCAACTTGCAGCTGCCAATGGCGCTCACCGCCCGTAAAGGGCACGCCGCATCCGTAGAGCGGCAAAGCCGCTAACGGCTGCGCAGTGAGCGCCGCTACAGACGCAATCGGTACATGCCATTTTAACGGCGGCCAATACGGGTCGGCAGTGCCTGCCCGAGATTGCCACGGGCGCAAGCGCCCTTCGTAATGACAAATCCGGCGGCCCTGCATTCCCCGGGAGAAAGCAAAAGCCTGATGGAGGTACTCCATCAGGCGGAATGATCCGAATTTGCTTACGCCATGGCGTTGAGCTTCAGCGTCATGCTGCTCTTCTTGCGCGCGGCGTTGTTCTTGTGCAGGATCCCCTTCACGGCAGCCTTGTCAACGGCGACGACGGCGGCCTTGTAGGCAGCGGTGGCCTCCTCGCGGTTACCAGCGACGACAGCGCTGTCGAACTTCTTCAGGGTGGTCTTCAGAGCGGACTTCGCCATCTTGTTCTTCACGTTGGCCTCGCGGGACAGGAGCACGCGCTTCTTTGCGGACTTGATGTTGGGCATGGATTCCACCTCCTCTGAATGGCGTTTATCGAAAACCCATGTATTTTAATCTCATGCAGGAATCTATTATAGCGGCGTCCGCCCATAAAATCAATCCTTTTTTCTGCTTTTTTGCAAAAAAATTTCGCCTCTGAGCAGACTAAGGGTAAGATCACAAGGAGAGGATGTCGGAAAAATGGGGATCCGGACGGACCTTGCCATGGAGGCAAAGGCGCTCTGGGAGAAGAGCGCCGGGAAAACGACGAAGCTGGCGGGCGTTCGCGCCCGTGAGCGCGAGCGGGACGGCTTTGCCGTGACGGACGTGCACATTCTCGACCGCCGGGGCGAGGCCGCGCTCGGCAAGCCCGCCGGGCGCTATGTCACGCTGGAGCTGCCGCCGCTGGCGCGGGACGTCCGCCCGGCAGCCGAGGCGCTGGCGGCGGAGCTGCGGCGGCTGCTGCGCCTGCAGCCGGGGCAGGGTGTGCTCGTGGCCGGGCTCGGAAACGAAGCCGTCACGCCGGATGCCCTCGGGCCGCTGTGCCTGCGCGGGCTGTTCCTGACGCGCCACCTCATCCGCCACCTGCCGGAGCAGTTCGGCGGCGTGCGGCCGGTCAGCGCCGTTGCGCCCGGCGTGCTGGCCACAACGGGCATGGAGAGCCTCGAGCTCGTGCGCGGGGCCGTGCGCCATGTGCGCCCGGCCTGCGTGCTGGCCGTCGACGCCCTTGCGGCCGCTGCCCCGGAGCGGCTGTGCCGCACGTTCCAGCTCTCGGACGCGGGCATCGTGCCCGGCTCCGGCGTGGGCAACGCCCGCGCCGCCCTGCAGAAGCGGACGCTCGGCGTGCCGGTGTTCTGCCTCGGCGTGCCGACGGTGCTCGATGCGGGCACGCTCGGCGGACCCCGCGGCATGATCGTCACCCCGCGCGATATCGACGCGCAGGTCCGCTTTCTCGGGCGCGTTGCGGCGGACGCTGTCAACCTCGCGCTGCACCCGGAAATTTCCTATGATGATTTTGCACAATTCATCCCAAATCGATAAACGGGCGTTATGTCAACGCCCCATGCACACAATGCACACGTCTTTCCACAGGCTCCCTGTGCAGAACTCTGTGCACAATGTGCAAAACCCCGCGCCCTGTCAACAACTTGACCTGCACAGGCCCATGTGGAAAACTCCGGAAGACCGGTGCATAATTGCATGAATACTCTGCCCGCATTCGCATCCCGCGCAACCGGATACACGGGCCGGAACGGAACTTATGTCAACTCCGTGGCGCGGATTTTCCGCCGAAAAGTTGGAAATAAACGGAGCGGCTGCCGGTTTTAAGGTTTCCTGACGAGACATGAATTTTTGAAAATTTTCAAAAATCAGCGATGTGCCGAATTTGCCGGAACGGAAAAATTGGGGCTTGACAGGAGGGGGAAAAGAGAGTATGAGCGCGGCGGGAACTTTCCGCTTCCCATTATCCATTTCCCACATGTCTGCATAGAAAACGGCACGCTGCCGCGTGGCAGCGTGCCATCGTTTTAAATTTCCATAATGACCGGCAGGATCATGGGGTTGCGCTTCGTGTTCTTGAACAGGAACTGGCTCAGGTCGCCCTTGATCGTGGACTTGATCGTCGCCCAGTCGGAAATATTGCGGTTGTGGCAGACCTCCAGCGAATGCGTGGCGATCATCTTCATGGCGTCCATGAGGTCCTCGTTGTCCTTCATATAGACAAAGCCGCGGCTGATGATGTCCGGGCCGGACAGGACGGAGCCGTCCTCGCTCGAGAGGTTGACGCACACGACGATCATGCCGTCCTGCGCCAGATGCTTGCGGTCGCGCAGCACGACGCTGCCGACGTCGCCGACACCCGTGCCGTCGACGAGGATCTTGCCCGCCGGGACGGTGCCCGCGAGCTTGCACGTCTTCGGCGTACACTCGATGACGGAGCCGGTGTCGGCAATGAGGATGTTCTTCGGGTTCATGCCCATCTGGCGCGCCAGCGCGGCGTGCTTCTGCAGGTGACGCTGCTCGCCGTGAACCGGGATGAAGAACTTCGGCTTCGTCAGCGCGTGGATGATCTTCAGCTCCTCCTGACAGGCGTGTCCGGAGACGTGCAGGCCTTCAAGCTTGTCGTAGATGACCTCCGCTCCCTTGCGGTACAGCTCGTTGATGATGCGGGAGATGGACTTCTCGTTGCCCGGAATGGCCGAGGCGGAGATGATGATGTGGTCACCCGGCTGGATCTCCACCTGACGGTGGCTGGAGAAGGCCATGCGGTACAGGGCGGACATATCCTCACCCTGCGAGCCGGTCGAGACGATGACGAGCTTGTCCTTCGGGATCGATTTGATCTGGTTCAGGTCGACAAGCGTGTTTTCGGGGAGATGGAGGTAATCCAGCTCCGTTGCGACCTTCAGGATGTTCTCCATGCTGCGGCCCGTGACGGCGACCTTGCGGCCGTGGCGGTGGGCGATGTTGAACACGGCCTGGATGCGGTGCATGTTCGAGGCGAATGTCGTGACGATGATGCGGTTCTTGCAGCCCTTGAAGTGGCGGTCAAGACTCTCGGACACGACGGACTCCGACGGGGTGTAGCCCTGACGCTCGACGTTCGTCGAGTCGCACAGCAGGGCGTAGACGCCCTCCTTGCCGAGCATGCCGAAGCGGCCGAGGTCCGTCATGCCGTCCTCCGACGTGGGGTCGATCTTGAAATCGCCCGTCATGATAACGGTGCCGACCGGCGTATGGATGGCAAAGGCCACGGCGTCGGCAATGGAATGGTTCACATGGATGAACTCCACGGAGAAGCAGCCCGCCTTCACGACGTCGCCGGGGTGATGGGTCACGAGCTGCGTCTTGCTCACAAGGTCGTGCTCTTCGAGCTTGAGCTTGATGAGGCCCAGCGTCAGCGGCGTGGCGTGCACGGGGGCATTGACGGCCTGCAGCACATACGGCAGCGCGCCGATGTGGTCCTCGTGGCCGTGCGTGATGAAGAAGCCGCGGAGCTTCTTCTGGTTTTTTGCAAGATAGGTGACGTCCGGAATGACAAGGTCCACGCCGTACATGTCGTCCTCGGGGAAGCCGAGGCCGCAGTCGACGACGATCATGTCCTTGCCGTATTCCAGCACGGTCATGTTCTTGCCGATCTCATTCAAACCGCCGAGCGGAATGATCTTCAGTTTTTCTGCCAATAAAATTACAACTCCTTTAATGATAAAAACACAAGCATGCCGAAGAACTGTGATGTTGTGTCATTCCGAGGAGCGAAGCGGCGTGGGAATCTCGGGAAAATGTTTCGAATTCGCCGGAATCTATCGAAAGATCAAAAATGACGCTGCGAGATTGCCACGGCCCCTTGCGGGGCCTCGCAATGACAAAACAGGGTCCTTCGACCCAAAATCGCAGCACAGCTGCGATGAAAAAACGAGCCCGCCCGCCTCTGCGGGTGCGGAAGACCGGAAAATGGGTAAGCTCGGTCTGCGGCCTGTGCAAAAACGCACAGGTCAGGCAGAAAGCGGCCGGACGGGGCAGCTCAGCGCCATGCAGACGCGACGGAAAACGAAACGAGCAGCCGTACCCGGGAAAAGACGGAGCATCGGCCGGACCTGTGACGAGACTCGTGCTCGACCGGGGATGCCCCGCCGCGAGGCGGGAAAACTGTGAGGCAGACCACACGCCGCCTCACGACTCTGCAGGTAGTATAGCACAAAACCGGCGCGTTGTATACCTTTTTTTCGGATGCGCGCCGTTGGGACGGATTTTTTCGATGAAACGGAGGAAAATCCAGTTGAGAATATGGTGCGAATTTGGTATAATAAACGAATCGCAGGAATCGAACGGCCCGTGCGGGCCGCCGGGAGGGGAGATCGCAGATGAATAAAAAGCTTCGCCGCCTGATGCAGCCAAATCTGGCGCTGTTCTTCGTCGTCATGGCGCTGTTCTGCGCCGCCGCCGTCGCGCTGCAGGAATATATTCTGGCCGTGGCCGAGGGCTGCGCCACACTGCTGCTGCTCGGCTGCTACCAGTGGCTCAGCGTGCGCCGCCGCCGCGCGCTTGCGGACTATGTGCAGGCCACGAGCGAGATGCTCCAGCATACGTCGGACGGCGAGATGCCGTTCCCCGTGGCCCTCGTCAAGCTGAACGACAACGAGCTCGTCTGGTATAACCGCGCGTTCGCAGAACTGACGCATGTGCGCGAGCGCATGAGCGCCCAGTCTCTGAGCGAGGTCATCCCGGGCCTGTCGGCCGATTTTCTGGCCGCTGGAAAGCAGGAGGCCGCGGCGGAGCTCCGCTTTGAGGGGCGGCGCTACCGTGTCAGCGGCACGGTCATGCCGGATGCGGACCCAAAGTCCGGCGTCATGCTCGGCATGCTCTATCTGCTCGATCTGACGGATCTGCTGCTCGTGCGCGATGAATACATCCGCTCCCGCCCCATCGTGTCCATCGTTCTGGTGGACAACTATGACGAGCTGACGAACAATATGCCGGACGTCAGCATTTCCGCGCTGAACGCCCAGCTGAACTCGCGCATCAGCGAGTGGGCCGATTCGTTCGGCGGCATGCTGCGCAAGCTCGAGCGCAACCGCTTCCTGCTGCTGTTCGAGGCCAAGGATCTGGCCCGTATGGCAGACGGCAAGTTCTCCCTGCTCGAGAGCGTCCGCTCCGTCACCAGCCCGACCGGCATCCCGGCCACGGTGTCCATCGGCATCGGCAAGGACGGCGTGGATTTCCGCGAGGACTATGATTTTGCCGCCCTATCCATTGAAATGGCGCTGTCCCGCGGCGGCGATCAGGCCGTCATCAAGGACCGCTATGACTTCACGTTCTTCGGCGGGCGCACGAAGCAGACGGAGCGTCGCACGAAGGTCAAATCCCGTGTGATGGCCTCGTCCCTTTCTGAGCTTATCACACAGTCGAGCCGCGTGTTCATCATGGGCCATAAAATGGCCGATCTCGATGCGCTCGGCGCGGCAGCGGGCGTTGCGTGCCTGTGCCGCAAGAAGGGCAAGAAGGCCAACATCGTCATGGACCCGGACGCCAACGCCTGCGGCCAGCTGCTGGCACAGCTGCAGCCGCTTGCGGAGTATCACGACCTTTTCCTGACGGGGCAGGAGGCTCTGCTCGCGGCCGATCCGAAGAGCCTGCTCGTCGTCGTCGACACAAACAGGCCCGATCAGGTCGAATGCAAGCCGCTGCTCGAATCCATCCGCCGCGTCGTCGTCATCGACCACCATCGCCGCGCTGCGGATTATATCGATCAGGCCGTGCTCAACATGCACGAGCCGTTTGCCTCGTCCGCCTCGGAGCTTGTGACGGAGCTGCTGCAGTACGCCGTGGACGCCACGGACATCCTGCCGCAGGAGGCAGCGGCGCTGCTGGCGGGTATCGTGCTCGACACGAAGAACTTCGGCGTGCGCACGTCGAGCCGCACGTTTGAGGCGGCGGCCTTCCTGCGCCGCATCGGCGCGGACACCGTGGCGGTGAAAAAGCTGTTCCAGAACGACCTTTCCGCCACCGTTGCGCGCTATAGGATCATTCAGAACGCCCGGCTCTATCGCGGCAGCATCGCCATCGCGGCGCTGGACTATACCGTCACGCGCACGCTTGCGGCGCAGGCCGCCGATGAGCTGCTCAATATCTCCGGCATTGATACGTCGTTCGTGCTCTATCCGCAGGACGGCGTGACCTACATTTCCGCCCGCTCGCTCGGCGATGCGAACGTGCAGGTCATCCTCGAGCCGCTGGGCGGCGGCGGCAACGCCGCAACGGCGGGCGCGCAGGTGAAGAACCACACCGTGCAGCAGACGCTCGACGAGCTTCTGCAGTCCATCAACAAATTTTACGAGTCCTGAGGCAGGACCCGGACCGGAAAACAGGAGGAATTTCCATGAAAGTGATTTTACAGCAGGATATCCGCGGCAAGGGCAAGCGCGGCCAGATGATCGAGGTCTCCGACGGCTACGCCCGCAACTACATGCTGCCGCGCAAGCTGGCCGTTGAGGCGACGGCCGATAACGTCAACACCATGCGCATGAATGACAAGGCCATGCAGGAAAAGCGCCAGCGCGAGCGCGAGGAGGCCAGCGCCATCGCCGCGCGCATGCGCGACCTGACCGTGACCGTCTTTGCCAAGGGCGGCGGCGCCGGACGTCTGTTCGGCTCCGTCACGACGCAGGAAATCGCCGACGCGCTCAAGCAGAGCTGCGGCATTGAGCTCGACCGCCGCAAGCTCGTGCTCGACGAGCCGATCAAGACGACGGGCATCTATACCGTCCGCTGCAAGCTCGGCTATGAGATCACGGCCGATCTTCGCGTGGAGATCAAGGAGCAGTAACACCAAGGAGGAAGCACCATGCCCATGGAAGACCTGCTGACAAGGCAGGCGCCGCATTCGCAGGAGGCCGAGCAGTCCGTCCTCGGCTCCATGCTTATTGACAGCCGCTGCATCAGCGACGTCGTCGGCGTCGTCCGCCCGGAGGACTTTTACCTGCAGGCGAACCGCGAGATCTATGAGACGATGTACGAGATGTTCAGCTATTCGGAGGTCATCGACCCGGTCACCGTGCTCGATAAAATGCGCGCCCGGGGCGTTTATAACGAAGAAAGCTCCACAAAATATCTCATGCAGCTCATGGAGATCACGCCGACGGCCGCGAACGTCAAGCGCTATGCGCAGATCGTCCATGACAAGGCGCTGCTGCGCAATCTGTCCGAGGCGGCCTCCGGCATCGTCGAGACGGTCTACGAGGGCGTCGGCTCGGCGCAGGAGATCCTGGAAGCTGCGGAAAAGCGCATCTATGCCCTGCGGCGCGGCAACACGAACGAGTCGCTCGAGCACATCGGAACGGTGCTGCTGAAGGTCTTCGACCGCCTGAAGGAGCTGTCGGAGTCCGGCAGCGACATTTCGGGCCTGTCCACCGGCCTGCGCGATCTTGACAAGTTCATCAATGGCCTCAACCGCTCCGACCTCGTGCTGCTGGCGGCCCGACCCGGCATGGGCAAGACTTCCATGGCACTGAACGTTGCGCTGAACGTCGCGAAAAAGAACCCGCAGAAGACCGTGGCGTTTTTCTCGCTCGAAATGTCGAAGGAGCAGCTCGTCACGCGCCTGATCTCCAACGAGAGCTTTGTGGACAACAAGAAGCTCGTCACGGGCCAGCTGTCCATGGAGGAGTGGAGCAAGATCGGCATCGCGGCCACGGCGCTTTCGCAGACGGACATCCGCGTGGACGACAATCCGTCTCTGTCCGTTGCGGAGATGAACGCCAAGTGCCGCCGCCTCGATAATCTCTGCCTTGTCATCATCGACTACCTCCAGCTCATGGTCAGCGCGGGCGGCCGGACCTACAGCGGCGAAAACCGCCAGCAGGTCGTTTCGGACATCTCCCGCTCGCTGAAGATCATGGCCAAGGAGCTGAACGTGCCCGTGCTTTGCCTGTCGCAGCTCTCCCGTGCGAACGAGAGCCGCCAGGACAAGCGCCCGCTGCTGTCCGATCTGCGCGAATCCGGCGCCATCGAGCAGGATGCGGACGAGGTCATGTTCCTCTACCGCGAGGACTATTATAATAAGGATACGCCGGAGCAGAACGTCGCCGAGTGCATCGTGGCCAAGAACCGCCACGGCGAGACCGGCACGGTCAAGCTCCAGTGGCTGCCGCAGTTTACGACCTTCGCCGACCGGGAGTGGCGTCACGATGAGGGCTGAGGTCCTTTCCTGGTGCCGCCGGGAGGCGCTGTTTTCCCCCGGCGCGCAGGTCGTGTGTGCCGTCTCCGGCGGGGCGGATTCCATGGCAATGCTCTGCTGCCTGCGCGAGCTGGCGGCGGAGCTTTCCGTCTATGTGCGGGCGGCGCACTTCAACCACCGCCTGCGCGGGGCGGAGTCCGACGGAGACGAGGCCTTTGTGCGCGCGTTCTGCGCGGCCGAGGGCATCGAGCTCGTCTGCGGCGCGCCGGAAAAGCCCGCCCGCAGCGAGGAGGAGGCGCGGAAGCAGCGCTATGCCTTCCTCGATTCCATCCCGTGCGACGCCGTTGCCATCGCTCACACGGCCGAGGATAATCTCGAGACGCTGCTGCAGCATCTGCTGCGCGGCAGCGGGCTGCGGGGCCTCGGCGGCATCCCGCCGCGCCGCGGGCGCTATGTACGGCCGCTGCTGGCCGTTTCCCATGCGCAGGCGCGGGAATATCTGCGCGCGCGGGGCACGGGCTGGCGCGAGGATGCGACGAACGCGGAGGACAGCTGCCAGCGCAACCGCCTGCGCCACGGCGTGCTGCCCCTGCTGGCGGCCGAGATGCCGGAGCTGCCGCTGCGCGTCACGGAGCTGACGGCCCTTGTGCGGGCGGACGACGAGCTGCTCGACCTTGAGGCGGAGCGGCTGCTGCTGCCCGCGCCGGAGCCGCTGTTTTCCGACCCGTGCGTGCTGCGTAGGGTGCGGCTCGCGCCGCTGCGCGAGGCCCCGGAGCCGCTGCAGCGCCGGGCGCTTCGCTGCCTGCTGCGTGAGGCCCTGCCGCAGGATGCGGCCCTTGTCCACATCCGGGCGCTGCAGGCCCTGCTCGAAAATCCCGCTCCCGCTGCCCGGGCTGACCTGCCCGGCCGCCTGACGGTCCGGCGGAGCTATGATGCGCTGGAGCTTGTCCGCGGCACGCCGCCGGTGTTCCGGCCCGTTCCGCTGGCGCAGACGGTGCACTTTCCTGCGCTCGGCTTGCGGGCCGTCTGCACGCTTGCAGAAAAAAACGAAAAAATTCAAAATACCCCTTTCACTTTTGCGCTGAAATATGATAAGATGATCGGGAGAATTCCCGTTTTTCGCCCGCGGAAAACGGGCGACATGCTCACGCTGCCGGACGGCCGCTGCGTGACGCTGAAAAAGCTCTTTCTGGATCGCCGCCTGCCGCAGCCGGTTCGGGACCGTGTCCCGGTGCTCGAGCTGGACGGACAGGTGATCGCAGTGGCGGGCTTCGGCGCGGATCCGCGCTGGACAGCCCGTGACGGAGAGCAGGCTGTAATCCTACGAATAGAGAAAGAGGAAATGTGACATGCACCAGGACATTGAACGCGTACTCATCAGTGAGCAGGAGCTTGCCGCCCGCATTGCCGAGCTGGGCAAACAGGTCGCGGCGGACTATGCCGATAAGGATCCCATTTTCCTGGGCATCCTGAAGGGCGTCGTGATGTTTTTTTCGGACATGATCCGTGCAACGCCGATCCAGTGCCAGATCGACTTCATGGCCGTGTCGTCCTACGGCGGCGGCACGAGCACGAGCGGCAAGGTCAAGATGCTCAAGGATGTGTCCGTGGATCTGCGCGGCCGCCATGTCGTCATTCTGGAGGACATTCTGGACTCCGGCGTGACGCTCAGCCATGTCTGTGCGCACCTGCGGGAGATGGGCCCGGCTTCCCTGAAGATCTGCACCCTGCTCGACAAGCCCTCGCGCCGCCAGACGGACGTCAAGGCGGACTATGTCGGCTTTACGATCCCGAACGAATTTGTCGTCGGCTATGGCCTCGACTATGACGAGCACTACCGCAACCTGCCGTATGTCGGCATCCTGAAGCCGGAAGTCTACACGAAATAAAAGGAGCTGGGAGCTTGAAAAACCGTTCCAGACTGCTCACCGTTCTGCTGTATATCGTGGTGTTTGCCGTGGCTGTCGTGCTCATCTCGGAGGTGTTCTTCCGGGATGACACGGTCTATGTGAACTACAGCACCGTCTGCGAGCAGTTCCGCAGCGAAAATGTCCGTTCCTTTGAGTATGACAACGGTGTGCTGACACTCGAGCTGCGCAAGCCCTATCAGAACGAGGCGTATTCCGTCAGCCACAAGCTGGCAGACCTCGGCCTGTTCTATGAGGATCTGGGGACCCTGATCGCAGAGCAGCAGGAGAGCGGTGTCCTGCAGTCTTATAACTATGTACCCATGCGCCAGACACCGTGGTATGTGCGTATGCTGCCGGAGATGCTCCTGTCGGTCATCATGATCGCGCTCGTCTACATGGTGCTCGTGCGCAACAGCGGCGGCATGATGAAGTTCGGCCACGCCAATGCCCGCGTGGGCAGCGGCCGCGACAAGGTGATGTTCAGCGACGTCGCCGGAGCGGACGAGGAAAAGGCCGAGCTGCAGGAGATCGTCGATTTCCTGCGCGATCCCGCAAAATACCGCCGCATCGGCGCGCGCATCCCCAAGGGCGTGCTGCTCGTCGGCCCTCCGGGCACGGGCAAGACGCTGCTGGCCCGCGCCGTGGCAGGCGAGGCGAATGTGCAGTTCCTTTCCATTTCCGGCTCGGATTTTGTGGAGCTGTATGTCGGCATCGGCGCGAGCCGCGTTCGCGACCTGTTTGAGCAGGCCAAGCGCAGTGCCCCTGCCATTATTTTCATCGATGAGATCGACGCCGTCGGCCGCCGCCGCGGCGCCGGTATGGGCGGAGGCCACGACGAGCGGGAGCAGACGCTCAACCAGCTCCTTGTGGAGATGGACGGCTTCGGCAGCAATGACGGCGTCATCGTTATGGCGGCGACGAACCGCCGCGATATCCTCGACCCCGCCCTTCTGCGCCCGGGCCGCTTTGACCGCCAGATCTATGTGAACGTGCCCGACGTCGGCGGCCGCGAGGCCATCCTGCGCGTCCATGCGCGCGACAAGCAGCTCTCCGATGACGTCGACCTGCGCACCGTCGCCCGCGCGACGGCGGGCTTCACCGGCGCGGATCTGGAGAACCTGCTCAACGAGGCGGCACTGATTTCGGCACGGAAGAATCTGCCCGTCATTACGATGCAGACCATGGAGGACGCCGTCCTCAAGGTCATTGCCGGGCCGGAAAAACGGAGCCTTGTCAATATCGAGCGCGACCGGCGCATCACGGCCATCCACGAGGCCGGCCACGCCGTTGCGGCATACTTCCTGTCCACGCAGGAGCCTGTCCACCAGATCACCATTGTGCCGCGCGGCAATGCCCTCGGCCTGACGATCAGCCTGCCGGATCAGGACACGCTCCATACCACGCGAAACGAGATGCGCGACCGCATCGTCGTGCTGCTCGGCGGCCGCGTGGCGGAGCAGCTGGAGTTTGACGACATTTCGACCGGCGCTTCGAACGATCTGCAGCGGGCCACGAAGCTGGCGCACGATATGATCGCAAAATACGGTATGAACGAGCGCATCGGCGCCGTGGCCTATGACGACGACAGCGAGATCTTCGTCGGCCGCGACTATGAGCGCACGCGTTCCTATTCCGAGCAGACGGCTGCCGAGATCGACGCCGAGGTCCGCAAGACCGTGGATCAGGCTTATGCGCACTGCACGCAGATCCTGACGGAGCACCACGAGAAGCTGCAGGAGATCGCGCAATGGCTGCTGGAGCACGAGACGATGAGCCGCAGCCAGTTCGAGGCCTGCATGCAGGCCCTGCCGATCCCCGAGAAGCAGGAGGGCCTGCTGGCCGGAGAGGAGAAGACCGATGGAGCCGAAGAAGATTAAAAACCCGACCGGCATGCTCATCATGCACGGAACGGTCATTGCCGTTGTGCTGTATATGGCCTGGCAGCTCGTGCGCAGCTACCGCGCGGGCGGGGCGGAGGCCCCGAGCCTGACGACCCTGATCGTCGGCCTCGTGCTGCTGGTCGGCGGCTGTGTCGTCGTCGGCTGGCTTGCCGTGCGGCTTTTCCTGCAGGCAAAGCGCGAGGGAAAGGCGCTGGAGCAGGAGACCGAGCAGCTGCATGCCGCAGCTGCGCAGGAGAATTTGAAGGCTCCGGAGAATTCGGAAGAATAACGGAAGTGCTCTGCTGCGCATAACGGCAGAGCGCTTTCTTGTAGGACGGGGGGATAGCCATGGGCTGGAAGATCGCGATCTGTGACGACGACGCCGGACAGGCCGCACGGCTGCAGGCGGACGTGACGGACTGGGCGCACGGCGCCTGCGCCGTGACCTGCTTCCCGAGCGCGGAGGCGTTTCGTTTCGCCGGAGATACCGACTGGGATATCCTGCTGCTGGACGTCGAAATGCCCGGCATGAGCGGCATCGATCTTGCCAAGCGCCTGCGCGGCGCGGGCTGCCGGGCGGAGATCATCTTTATCACGTCGCATTTTGAGTGCATGGCCGAGGGCTATGAGGTCGATGCCCTGCACTATCTCGTCAAGCCCGTGCCGGCGGAAAAGCTTCGCGCCGTGCTGGACCGCGCCGCCGCGCGGCTGGCCGTCGAGCCGCCGTCCGTCGTGATCGCGTGCGAGGAGGGAAACGTGAAGCTCTATGAGAGCGAGCTTCTGTATGCGGAGTCCTTCCTGCATGATCTCGTTCTCCACACGACCGGGCCGGACTACCGCATCCGCGAGAGCATCTCGGCCTTTGCCGGGCGGCTGAGCGCGGACTTCTTCCGCACGCACCGGTCGTACCTCGTCAATCTGAAGGCCGTGGTGCGCATCGGGCGCACGTCCGTCCTGCTGCGCGGCGGGGCGGAGGTCCCGCTGGCGCGGGGAAAGTATGACGCCATCAACCGGGCGTTCATTGACAGAAACTGAGGACCGCAGAAACAGAGGAAATGCCATGTTGAAGAGAACCTATCTCAGGCTGGTCGAAATGCAGGAGGAGCAGGCGCGGCAGCATCTGGAGGAGGTCCGGAGCATCCATAACGAGATGCGCGGCTATAAGCACGACTTCCACCACCATCTGCAGGCGCTCAAGGGCCAGCTGGAGGCTGGGCAGGTCGAACGGGCCATCGCCTACCTCGAGCAGCTGGACCGGAGCCTGCAGACGGTCGATACCCTGCTCAAGACCGGCAATGTGACCGTCGATGCCATTCTTTCGGCCAAGCTCGCGCAGGCCCGCGCCGCCGGGATCGCCGTGACGGCGGAGGCCAATCTGCCGCCGGAGCTGTCGCTCACCGATCTGGAGCTGAGCATTGTCATCGGGAATCTGCTGGACAATGCCATCGAGGGCTGCCGGAGCGCGGCTGGCGAAAAATTCCTCCGCCTTTCTCTGCGGATGAAGGGCGATATGCTCTATTTCTATCTTCTCAACAGCGCCGGGAAGAAGCAGAAGAAGGTTGGCTCCCTCTTCCGGACGGGGAAGACCGGTGCACACGGCTTCGGCCTGCACCGGGCAGAGGCCATTGTGAAGCAGCATGGCGGCTGGGTGAAATACAACAGCGAGGACGGCGCGTTCACGTCGGAATTCCTCGTCCCCGCCGCGTGCTGAATGCGATTCGTGCACCGCTGGAAGCAGTTGGTGCACGATCTCTCTTTTTTGGGGCCTTGTGTGCTACAGTGGAAGCAGAAGGGGGCGATATGCCTTGAAGGAATCAACCAAAAAGCCCTATCGGGGTCTTATGAGCAACGCCGTGTGGAGCTATCGGCAGATGCTCCGCGGAACGCCTGCGTCATTCTTTGTCATGGCGGCCGGCGTCCCGCTGGGCGTGCTTCTGGCTTGGGCGGAGCTTCGCTTGCCAGCGCTCGTCGTGTCGGAGGTGACGGGAGGACAGACGTTCCTCCATGCCGCACTGGCCGTCGGCGCCCTGCTCGTGCTCACGTTTCTGGCAGTCGGCCTGCGGGATTTCTGCAAGACCATTTTGGAGGCCCAGGAGAGCCGCTACCGCTTTTATCTGACCAGCTGCCTGGAAGAGAAGAGCATGGCGATGTTCTATCAGACCTATGAGAAAAAGCAGACGCGAGACATGCGCAAGCGGGCCGAGGAAGCAAGCTATATGATGAACGGCAAGGTGCCGCTGTGTCAGGTCCCGAACCTGATGACGGAGCTGATCCGGAATGCCCTGTGCTATGCCCTGTTCGGCACGATCCTCTCGCGCATCAGTCCACTGCTGTTGGTGCTGCTGACGCTTGCGGCACTGGTCAACCTGTTGTGCGTCCGGGCCTATAACCGCTATGAATACGCCTCCCGCGGGGAGCGGACGGACATTGGCCGGAGGCTGCGGTATGTGTCTAAAAATGCTGCCGATTTTGCGGCGGCCAAGGATATCCGCATCTACGGCATGGCGACATGGCTGCGCGAGACGTTTTCAGACCTGTTCCGGCAGGATACCGCGTGGTCCGCACGGCTGAACCGCCGTCTGCTTCTGGGGCGGCTCGTCGACCTGCTGGTGATCCTGCTGCGCGACGGCGGGGCCTATACCCTGCTGCTCGTCATGGCGGTGCGGGGCGAGCTGCGGCCGGATGAATTCGTGCTGTATTTTTCCGCCATCTCCGGCTTTGCCACATTTATCGGCAACATGATCTCCGCCTGGAACGAAATGCAGACCGCCAGCCTGAAGGTCAGCGATTACCGGCAGTTTATGGAGCTGCCGGATACGGACGGAACGGGAACGGCGCATGCGGCGGACCACCGGGAGCACGCACCGGAGATCACGTTCGACCATGTATCATTCCGCTATGACGGGGCGGCACATGACACGCTGCACGATATCAGTCTTACGCTCCGTGCCGGGGAGCATGTGGCGCTTGTTGGCCTGAACGGCGCGGGCAAAACGACACTCGTCAAGCTCCTGTGCGGGCTGTATGCGCCGACATCCGGCACGATCCGGATCGACGGCGTCCCCGCGGCGGAGTTCCGCCGGGACGACTATGCGGCGCTGTTCGCTCCGGTGTTTCAGGAGGTCCGCACGGCCTGCTTTTCGCTGGCCGAGACGGCCGCCTGCGCCTTCGGCCCTGAGGTGGACCGGGAGCGGGTGGAGCGGTGCCTGCGCGCGGCCGGGCTGGGAGAAAAGCTGGATGCCCTGCCGCACGGCATGGATACGCATCTGGATAAACAGGTGAATCCGGACGGCATTGAGCTGTCCGGCGGCGAGGCACAGAAGCTCATGATGGCCCGCGCCCTGTATAAGGACGCACCGGTGCTCGTGCTCGACGAGCCGACGGCGGCGCTTGACCCCATTGCGGAGAATGAGGTCTATGAGCAGTACCGGCGCATGGCGGCAGGGAAGACATCCCTGTTCATCTCGCACCGGCTGGCCTCGACCCGCTTCTGCGACCGGATCGTGCTGCTGCGCGACGGTGGCATCGCCGAGGAGGGCACGCACGAAACGCTCCTTGCGGCGGGCGGAGAATATGCAAGGCTGTATGAAATTCAGAGCTGCTGGTATCAGCCCGGCTATCAGGGAGGGAAGCGGGCATGAAAGAACGTTGGGATCTGAACCGCCGCGCGGTCCGGCTGCTGTGTCATCTGGACCGGAAATACTTCCTCTGTACCCTGTTTTCCAGCCTGACGACTGCGATCGCGCCCTATATCCCGATCTATTTTTCGGCTAAGATCATCGATGCCCTGACGGCCGGTGCGGGCGGAAAGACGCTTGCCCTGTATGCTGCGCTCACCGTCGGCCTGACGGCCCTTATCGGGCTGGCAGGCGCCCTGTTGAAAATGCATGCGGACGTCGGCGAGGCCGAGCTGGACCGGCTGGTTGACTGGCAGCATGCGGAAAAAGCCATGGATCTGCCCTATGCCCTGATCGAGGACCGCAAGACGGCCCTGCTCCGGGAACGGATCGAGATGGAGACGCAGACAGGCTATAATGTGTATTACTATGCCGTGACGGCGGGCGGCCTTGTCCGCTATGCGGTGCAGATCGCGGCCGCCGTCCTGCTGACATTCTCCCTGTTCCGGCCCGGCCTGCTCTCCGCCGGGGCAAAGCTGGCGCTGCTGGCGGGCATCGTGCTGACGGCCGTGGTCAGCGTTCTGACCGGCCGCCGGTACGGCAGACTGCGCAGCGAGTTCTTTGCCGGATGTGTGGACGACAACATCCGCGGCGAAAAGCTGTATGATTACACCAGCAACGATTCCTCCGGCAAGGATATTCGCCTGTACGGTATGCGGGCCGCGCTGCTGCAGAAGGAGCGGGACTTTAACGAAAACTTCTGCAGGCGGGAGAGAACCATGAATTTCGGTGTTGCGTGGATGGGGCTCCTCTCCAATTTTGTGACGTATGCGCTCCAGTTCGGCGTCTATCTGCTCCTGATCGCGGCGGCGCTGCGGGGCGGCCTGTCCGTCGGCTCCATCGCGCGGTATGTCTCTTCCATCATGCTGCTGCTGGCGGGCGTCTCCGGGCTGGCGCGCACGATTCGGATTTCCGTCACGAACGAGGAATACATGAAGCGCTATCTCGACTACTTCGATATCCCAAACCCCATGTATCAGGGCTCGCTCAGTGTGGAAAAGCGCGATGACGATCGCTATGAGGTGGAATTCCGCGATGTGTCCTTTCGCTATCCCAACATGGAGGCCTATGCGCTGCGCCATGTGAGCATGAAGTTCCGCATCGGCGAAAAGCTGGCCGTCGTCGGCCGCAACGGCAGCGGTAAGACGACGTTCATCAAGCTGCTGTGCAGGCTCTATGACCCGACGGAGGGCGAGATCCTGCTCAACGGCGTTGATATCCGAAAATATGACTATGCGGAGTATCAGGCGCTGTTCTCCGTTGTGTTTCAGGACTTCCGCCTGTTCGCTTTCTCCCTCGGGCAGAATGTGACGGCCGGAGCGGATGTTGACCGCGCGCGGGCGGAGGTCTGCCTGCGGGAGGCCGGGCTCGGCGAACGCCTTTTGCGCATGCCGGACGGCCTCGACACGATGCTTTACCGCGATTTTGACCCGCATGGCGTGGTGATCTCCGGCGGCGAGGCGCAGAAGATCGCCATCGCCCGTGCACTTTACAAGAATGCGCCCTTCCTCGTGCTCGACGAGCCGACGGCGGCGCTTGACCCCGTTTCCGAATATGAGGTCTACCGGAAGTTCAATGCGATCTCCGGCGGCAAGACGGCGCTCTATATCAGCCACCGGCTGGCCTCGTGCCGCTTCTGCGATGAAATTCTGGTGTTCTCGGCAGGCAGTATCGTCCAGCACGGCGCGCATGAGGCGCTTCTGCAGGAAAAAAACGGAGAATATGCCCGCCTCTGGCACGCGCAGGCGCAGTATTATGACGATTCTTTACAGAAAAAGAATCCTGTAAAATAACCAAATAACGGATGAATATGAACGGACTGTGAACAAACATCGTGCATTATGTGAATATTAGCACTCTCCTATTGACAGTGCTAAAAACGGTGGTATAATACAGTTGAACCTTGAGAGAGGGGACAGGAACCCACCCCCAAGGGAACAAAACCACAACCACATTGGGTACATAATACAGGCCCGGCTGCACGGGAGCCTCTCCCGGAGGCGGCTGGAGCGAATGGAGGTATGACTTATGCTGCCCAGCATCTATAGTGAAAATTTGTTTGATGATTTCTTCTCGGATCCGTTTGATATGGTAATGCCGCGTAGCTTCAATGCCCTGTACGGCAAGCATGGCAAGAACCTCATGAAGACCGACGTCCGTGAGACCGAGGACACCTATGAGCTTGACATCGATCTGCCGGGCTTCAAGAAGGAAGAAGTGAATCTGGAGCTGAAGGACGGTTATCTCACCATTCAGGCCGCAAAGGGTCTGGACAAGGAGGAGCCGGAGAAGAAGGGTAAGTACATCCGTCAGGAGCGTTACGCCGGTGCGTGCAGCCGCAGCTTCTATGTCGGTGAGCATGTGGAGCCGGAGGACATCCGCGCGAAGTTCGAAAACGGCATCCTGCAGATCTCTCTGCCGAAGGCCGCAAAGAAGCAGCTCCCGAAGAGCAATGTCATTGCCATCGAGTAACGGTATATCCCATATCCCGCAGGGGTCTTCCCTGCGGGATATTTTTTTGCAGCGGCACTTTGCAATTGCGCACGGAAGCCTCGCAGAGTTTGCGCTCGCAAGCGCAAAGAAAGTAGGAATCATTTTCTCCGGCGGCGTGTACGTCGGAGAAAATACCGCTCGGCTCGCAAACGTGCGAAGGGTGCGCCCTTCGTGCGCTGCAGCGAGCCGCAGCCCTTTCAAACGAGAGCCCAGTGAAACGGGTCTCGTTTGAGAGCTTGGCAAAAATCCTTTTTTGACAAGCTCATACCCCGCCGGGGTTTCCCCTGCGGGATATTTTTATGCCCGTATAGCCGAATCAAAATGCTGCGCATATGCTGGCAGGAGGTGAGTGCGATGATCCACACCGTTTTGCCGGGAGAGACGCTGCGCGGCATCGCTGCGATGCACGGGACCGGACCGGACCTGCTTGCCGCGTGGAACGGGACGGCGGAGCCCTTGACCGGGCAGGAGCTGCTCGTGCTGCATCCGCAGGCGCTGCACACCGTCCGGCGCGGCGAGAGCTGGCAGAGCCTGTCTGCGCGCTTTGGCCTGCCGGAGCTGCGCCGCTGCAATCCCGGGCCGCTCCGGCCGGGGCGGCGGCTCGTGCTGGGCTTCCGGGAGCGCGGCACGCGGCCGCTGGCGCTGTGCGGCACGATGGGGCCGGAATGGAACGATCTGGGGCTTTCCTATATATGTGAGCTGGCGGCGGACGCTGCGGAGCTTGACGGCGACGGCGCGCTGCATCGCCTGCCGCTGCATGGCCGCCCGGCCTGCCTGCGCCTCACGGGAAGCGGAGCAAAGCTGGAAACCCTGCTCCGCAGCCGGGCCGCGCAGGAGCGCCTTCTGCTCGAAACGGCTGCACTCTGCCGGGCCTGCGGCACAGCGCAGGTCGAGCTGGCGGTCCGTGATCTGCTGCCGGACTGCGATCCGGCTCCGTTGGTCTCCCGGCTGCAGGCGCTTCTGGCGGAGCGGGGCGGAGGACTGACGCTGGCCCTGCCGCGGCCCGGCGCGCTCGGCTGGGAGGCCCCGATGCTGGCTCGGCTGGCTGCCGCTGCCGGACGGGTGCGCGCTGCGCCCGGTCTTCCGGGGCTGCCGCCGGAAAAATTACTGGCGGACTATGACGATGCGGCGTGCGACCGCTGCGGCCTTCGGACGGAGCGGCTCAGCCGGGGCGAGGCGCTGGCGCTGGCCCGGCGGACCGGAGCTTGCCTGCACTATGACGCTGCGAAGCACCTGACGTGCTTTTCCTACCGCGATGAGACGGGCGCACCGCACATGGTGCGCTTTGCGGGCCTGCGCAGCTGGATGGAGCGCCTGCGCGCGCTGGAGCAGGCGGGCGTCGCGGCTCTGGCGCTCCGCACCCCGGATCCGGCCCTTTGCCTGCTGCTGCATACGCAGTTCCGGCTACGGTAAAAATACGGTGAAAAGGTGAAAAAATGTAGCGTCGCTCACTGAGCGACGCTACAGGCATCAATGCGGCCTCAGCCCTTTTCCGGCGGCTTGCGGCACAGGGCGGCAAGCTCGGCAAAGCGGGCGCAGATGCGGTCGTAGTTCTCCGGGCGGTGGGGGAACAGGCAGGCGGAGCAGTCCTTGATGCCGCTTTCCGTGTACTGCAGGCCGCCGCCGCAGCGCTCGCCAAGGGCGTAGAGCGGGCAGAAGCAGAACAGACAGTTGAAGTGCTCCGGATCGTTCGTCTTGTGGCACGGAAAATATTCGCATTCCCGGTTCTGAAAGAATTTATAGTGCTCGCTCATGGTCTCCTCCCGACCGGGTCCCCGGTCTTTACCTTGCTTTCGATGCCGCGGGCCGACCATTTGGCGATATCCGCGGCGGGTTCAAAGGTTCCGCGCTCCAGCAGCAGGATGACGGTCGAGCCGCCGTATTCAAAGTAGCCCTTTTCCTGCAGGCGCGCGCAGGCGGCAGCGCCGGTCTCGTGGTTGCAGATGCGGCCAACGAGCATGGCTCCGACCTCCATCTGCACGATATCACCGAAGTGCTCCGTGTGCAGCAGCGTGCGGGCGCGGGCATTGCGGCGGTAGACGCCGAGCGAGCCTGCGATCGGGTTGACGCTGTGCAGCACGCCGGGGATGCGGACCGTCGGCTCCTGCGTGCCGGTGTCCGGATAAGCATAACGATGGTAATCATCCGGCGACAGGCGGAAGATCAGGCACCAGCCGCCGAGGAAGCGCTCCGCCAGCGCGTCGTCCGCCAGCAGCTCGCCGAGGCGGTAGGAGACATCCTTCACGGTAAAGACGCTGTCCTCGCCGATGGGCAGCGCCGTCAGCTTGGAGTCCGCGATGGCGGGAAGCTCGTCCGGGGCGGAGCGGTCGTTCGTGCGGATGCGCTGCCGGGTGAAGAAATCGTTGAAGCACCGGAACGTCTGGTGCGTGCAGTCCGAGACGTCGATGTCATACTGCGCCAGAAACCGGCGCACCTTCCCGCGGGAAAGCGGGCTTTTCTGCCATGCGGCATAGAGCTGCGAGACAAAGCGGCGGCAGAGAATGCCGCGGGCGAGCAGGCGGCCGAACGCCGTGCCGTAGACAAAGTGCATGGCGCCCGCGCCGACCTCCGACTCCTGCGTCAGCGCGCCCTGCGCGCGGTTCCAGACCTCCCGCATGGCGCTCACAGCAGGGTGCGCAGCGCGTCGATGACGGAGGCTACGCTGCCTTCGGCGCTCGGCGCGGCATCGCGGAAGTCATAGCGGCGCATGCCCGGGTCGCAGTCGCCTGTGCGGAAGCCGTAATCTGCGGCCTGCAGCATGGCGAGGTCGTTCGGTGCGTCGCCGACGCAGACAAGAATGCTGCGGCCGAGCGTGTCGGCCAGACGGCGGGCAGCCGTGCCCTTGTCGCAGCCGCCCGCGCTGATCTCCATATTGCGCGGCAGCGCGCGGGTGATAGCATAGCGATCGCCGACGAGCCCGGCCGTGTAGCGCTGCAGCTCGTCAAAATAGGCGATCTCCTCCGGCGGGGTGTTGGCCGGGTCGTCATAGCCCACCTGCTTCGACGTGCCATAGACGGCCAGCTTGATCCACGGCTGCGGCGGCAGGGCAACTTCGTGCTGTACCGGCACGCCGTTGGCAGCCAGCGCGGCATCCCGGCGGGGATCGTCGCCGTAGGCATAGTGGCAGTCGAGCGTCTGCACCTCGGTACGCTCGTTCGGACAGTGGTCGCGCAGAGCCTGCAGCAGCTGCGGGGCGTCGTCCGCGAGCGGGAAGGCAAACAGCAGCTCGTCCGTGCGGTAATCGTAGCACGCGCCGCCGTTATAGAGAATGCACGGCGCATTCACCGGCACGAGCGCGGCCTTCTTGCGGAACATCGGAATGCTCCGGCCGCTGGCCACGGTGAAAATGCCGCCCTCGGCCTGAAAGGCGGCGATGGCCTCGAGATTGCGGGCGGGGATCTGCCCGGACATATCCGTCAGCGTATGGTCAAAGTCACTGGCAAGCAGGACGTTGGAAAATCTACCCATGCTGTTCCTCCGTAAAACAATGAAATGCTTTATCATTATACCAGACTGTCAAAAGAACTGCCAAGCCAAAAGTTTCGGAGGGAAGGATCGTGTGAAAGGAAACCGTCAGGGTGTCCTTTCGCGTTCCATAACCCGCCGCAGCGGCAGAATTGCAAAATAATAATACAAAATTCTATTTTGCAATTCTGGAAGCAGCTTGGCGAAAAAGTCCAAAGGGACTTTTTTGACAAGCTGATTATACCATATTCTGATATGAGCGGCAAGCCGCCAATTTTTGCGCGGAAGTTGCATTTTTCGCGGTTTTGTGTTATCGTTATGCAGATGAAAAGAAAAAAGAATGGGGGAGATTGCCTTGCGGCGATTTTTTCTTGCCGTTTTCTGCGCGCTGACGTTGAGCCTGAGTGCGCTGGCGGCGGACGCGGCGCTGCCGTCGCTCGAGGCGGCGGTCAACGTCCGGGAGGACGGCGTGTGCGAGGTCACGATGACGGCGGAGGTGGATTTTTCCGCCGCGCAGGACAGCCTGCTCATCCCGCTCGGGACGGACGCGCGCGACATCACGCTGGCCGGGTGGAGCTATGAAACGGTCCTGCAGGATGGCGTGACCTGCCTGAAGCTGAGCAATCCTGCCGGCTTCAGCGGCAAGCAGCAGTTTACCTGCAGCTATACGCTGCCGTGCCGTGCGGCCGAGGCCGCGGACGGCCAGCAGTTCCGTCTGAGCCTGCCCGAGACGGGCTGGGACTATGCCATTGACAGCTATTCCCTGACCATGACGTTCCCGGCGGAGGTCACGAACGCGCCGGAGTGGACGAGCGGCTACTACGGCGACGTGGTGGACAACTATCTCGACATCCGCACGCAGGAAAATACCGTGACGGCGAAGTCCACGGCCGCCATGCGCGATCATGAGACGCTGACCGTTGCGGTGCAGTTCCCGGCGGATACGTTCAATCTGCGCGACCAGCCCGGCAAGACGGCCGGGTTCGACCGCATCGCCTTTCTGGTGCTGCTGGCGGCGGCCGTGGCGTTCTGGTTCCTGCGCCTGCGCAGCGGGCTGATCCTCCCGCGCGCGCAGCAGACCATCGGCATGGAATCCACGGCGGGTGAGATCCCCTGCCAGCTCCTCGGCGAAGCGCCGGACGCTGCGGGCATGATCGTTCATTGGGGCAACCTCGGCTATCTGACCGTGCGGATGTCGCGCGGACGGGTGATCCTCTATAAGCGCATGGAGATGGGCAACGAGCGCAAGCCCTCGGAGCGGCGCTTCTTTGCCGCGCTGTTCCGCGCGGGCGCTTCGTGTGAGGCGGGCGGCCTGCGCTACCAGGCTGCCGTGCGCGAGATGCAGGCTCCGATCCTGACGGGCTGGCGGCGGCGGATGTTCACGGGCGGAAACCCGCTTGTGCTGCGCCTGCTCGGCGCAGCGGCAGGCCTGTTTGCCTCGCTTCTGACGTTTGACCGCCTTCTGCCTGCGACGGGCTCACGCTGGGTCTGGCTGCCGGTGCTGACGGCGCTGGGTACGGCGGCCTGCGTGCTCGTGCAGCGGGGCGTGGGTTCCCTGTTCCGCCGCCGCCGTGCGCTGGCCTTGGCGCTGGGCGGCCTCAGTGCGATCGCACTTGTGATCTTCGGCGTACTGGCGGGCTCTCTGCCCTATCAGCTCCTGAGTCTGCTGCTGCAGGTCTTCTGCGCGGGGACTACTCTGTTCGGCGGCCGCCGGACTTCCGCAGGCGAGGAGCGCCTGCGCCGCCTGCTCGGTCTGCGGCGCTATCTGCGCCGGGCAGACAGTGCCTCTCTGCAGCGCCTGACGCTGCAGGACCCGCAGTATTTCTACCGGATGCTCCCGTTCGCGGAGGAGATGGGCGTCGGCGGGCGCTTCGTCCGCTGCGCGGCCGGTCTGGAGCTGGAGCCCTGCCTCTGGCTGGAGGGCGCGGCCCCGCGCCGCGCCGGGGACTTCTTCGCCCGGTATGCCGCCGTCTGCGCCCGTCTGCGCGGAGAGGACGGCAGAGCGTCTGCCGTTCCGCGCCGCCCGGCTCCGCGGCCCGCAGCCCGTACGGCCTCCCGTCCTGCGCCGCAGCGCCGCACGCCGCCGTTTGCCGCGCCGGAGCCGCAGCGGCCGCCGATGCGCCCGCACCGCAGAGAGGAGTATGATCCGGATGAAGTCTGAGGAATACCGCTTTTACGCGCTCGTATCCCGCATGCGCTATATCACGCGCTGGGGCCTGATGCGCAACACCTTTTCCGAAAACGTGCAGGAGCACAGCCACATGGTCGCCGTGCTGGCCCACGGGCTGGCGCTCATCCGGCGCGACATCCTCGGCCTTCCGGCCGATCCGGAGCGCTGCGCCACGGCGGCACTGTTCCACGACGCCTCCGAAATTCTGACGGGCGACCTGCCGACGCCGGTGAAGTATTATAACCCCGACATCCGCGCGGCCTATAAGCAGGTGGAGCGCGTGAGTGCGGATAAGCTGCTCGAGCTGCTGCCCGAGGCCCTGCGCCCGAGCTATGCTCCGCTCGTGCGGGAGTCCGACCCCACGGTGCACGACATCGTCAAGGCGGCGGACAAGCTCTCGGCGCACATCAAGTGCATCGAGGAGCTGCGCGCGGGAAATCAGGAATTTGCCTCGGCAGCCGAGCAGACAAGGCAGGCCCTGACGGACATGCACCTGCCGGAGCTGGACTGGTTTCTGGAGCACTGTCTGGACAGCTTTGGAAAAAATCTCGATCAATTGGAATAATATTCACTGCACTTCTGAGGCTCCCTGCCGGGAAACTGGCGGGGAGCCTTTTTGAAAGCCCTTACATAGTAATTTTACAGAATATTCCTCTGTGATTTTGCACAAATTCGAAAAACAGAAATTGTGACCTTCGACAAAGTTATACAGAACCCCTTGACAATGGGGCAAAACAGCGGTATCCTAGCATCAGAAATTGAAGTAAGCGTTTACATTTTCAGTCAGGCACAGCGGATGCCTGACCGGCAGCGACCTCCCGGAAGCGGGACAGCGATGCGCTGCTTTTTTTGAGCGGATGTCTGTAAGCCCTTACAACTCCCAAAATTCCGGGAATTCCGGAGCTTGGGAGCGGAAAAGCGGCACAGGACGGTGAGGGGAATGGGAAAGCAGGAAGCCAATATCTACGAGATCGCCAGAGAGGCCGGTGTCTCCATCGCAACGGTCTCGCGCGTCATCAATCACAGCAACGCGGTCAGCGAGAAGAGCTACCGCCGCGTGATGGATGCCGTCCGCAAGTTCAACTACGTTCCCAACAGCACGGCCCGTTCGCTCAGCACCTCGACCTCGACGTCCATCGGCGTCGTCATCCCGGATATCAACAACCCGTTCTTCTCCCTGCTGCTCGAGGGCATCACCCGGGTGGCCGATGAGCGGGGCTATCACGTTCTGTTGTTCAACACCGCAGAAAATACGGACCGCGAGCATCAGGTCCTGCAGACCATGCGCGAGCACCGCCTGCGCGGCATCATCATCACGCCGGTCTCCGAGCAGGACCCTGATACGATGAAGCGGCTCCACAATTTTGAGACACTCGGCATCCCCGTGGTCCTGCTCGACCGTGAGGTCGACAGCCAGTTCTTCGACCGTGTCGTCACGGACGACGAGCGCGGCGTGCATGCGGCCGTCAGCGAGCTGATCCGCGTCGGTCACCGCCGCATCGCCATCATCACCGGGCCCGAGGCCTCGCGCCCCGGCCGCGAGCGCCTGCGCGGCTACTACCGCGCGCTGCGCGAGCATGGCCTGCCCGTCACACCGGCTTATATCCGCAAGGGCGACTTCATGGTCGACTGTGCCTATGAGCAGACGCTGGCGCTGTGCGCCATGCAGGAGCCGCCCACGGCGGTGTTCTCTTCCAACAATATGACGACCTACGGGTGCCTCAAGGCGTTCAATGAGCTGGGGCTTCGTGTAGGGGCCGACATCGCTTTGGTTGGCTTTGATGATATCGACGCGCTGCGCTGGCTGGATTACAACATCTCCGTCGTCAGCCGCGACGTGCCGGAAATGGGCCAGCAGGCCATGCGCCTGCTGCTGCAGCGGTTTGAAAGCGAGCGGGGCGAGCGCGCGGGCGCACGCGAGTGCCTGCCGACGGAGCTGCTGCTGCGCGGCTCGGAGCTGCTGCCGGAGAACGGCGGAGCACGATCATAACATTGTCAGGTTTGTGAGCCGGAGCTTTCCGGCGTGTTTGACTGGAGGTAACGAAATTGAAACAGAAGGTAACGGTATTTGGCAGCTTTGTCGTCGATCTCATGGCGCGCACCCCGCATCTGCCCGCTCCCGCTGAGACGGTCAAGGGCAGCTTCTTCAAGCAGGGCGCCGGCGGCAAGGGCTTCAATCAGGGCGTCGCGGCGCATAAGGCCGGCGGCGATGTGGCAATGATCACGAAGCTGGGCCGCGATTCCATGGCGAACGTGGCACTGGACGTCATGACCGAGCTGAACATGCCGAAGGATTTTCTCTTCTATAACGACAACGTCGCAACGGGCATCGCCCTCATCATGGTCGATGAGAATTCGAGCCAGAACGAGATCGTCATTGTCCCGGGCGCCTGCGGCACCATCACGGCCGAGGACATCAAGTCCGTTGAGCAGCGCATCTGCGATTCCGCCTATATTCTGCTGCAGCTCGAGGTCAATCAGGACGCCAACGAGGCCGTAGCAAAGCTTGCCAAGGAGCACGGCGTCCGCGTCATCCTGAATACCGCCCCGTATCAGCCCGTCACCGACGAGTTCCTGAAGGGCTGCTGGCTCGTCACTCCGAACGAGGTCGAGGCAGAGGAAATGACCGGCGTCGCCGTCACGGATCTCGAGAGCGCGAACCGCGCCGCGAAGATCTTCTTCGAAAAGGGCGTTGAGAACGTGCTCATCACGCTCGGCAGCCGCGGTGTTTACATCAACACCGGCGACCGCGCCGAGATCATCCCCGCCTTCCGTGTCAAGGCCGTTGACACGACCGGCGCAGGCGATGCCTTCAATGGCGGCCTGCTGGCCGCTCTGGCCGAGGGCAAGGACATCTGGGAGGCTGCCCGCTTCGCAAGCGGCCTGGCCGCCCTGTCCGTGCAGCGCATCGGTACGACCCCGGCCATGCCGACCCGCGAAGAGATCGACGCGTTCCTCGCGGAGCACTGATTTGTTTCTGACGCACCGGATGTGCGTGAAAATCTGAAGGAGGATCATTCATCATGTTAAGAGGAGTTCCTGATATCATCGGTTCTGATCTGCTCAAGGCTCTGGCCGATACCGGCCACGGCGATCTCATCGTCATCGCGGACCACTTCTATCCGCCCGTCACGAAGTCTCCGAACGCCATCAGCATTCAGGCCAAGGGCAACACGGCCGCCGAGATGGTCGACGCCGTCCTGCAGCTCGTTCCGCTGGACGTCGAGTATGAAGCCCATCCCATCGAGTACATGGTCCCGGATGCGGATTCCGGCGTTGTCCTGACGGAGAACAAGGTCTGGGACGACACCATCGCCGCCGTCGTGAAGCACGGCTACGATGCCAAGTGCGTCGGCCAGATCGAGCGCACGAAATTCTATGAGAAGGCTGCAAAGGCCTACGTCACCATCTGCACGAGCGAGCGCCTGCCGTATGGCTGCATCATCCTGCAGAAGGGTGTTATGTGATCGGATGTAATTGCAGCGTGCAATTTCATTAAATAAACTAGGAGGAAAACAACAATGAAGAAACTCATCGCACTGCTTCTTGTGATCGCTATGGTCGGCTGCCTGTTCGCTGCCTGCGCAAGCGATGGCAACAACGGCACCCAGCCCGCGACCGACGCTCCCACCGAGAACACGGACAACAACAGCGAAAACACCGACAACACCGACAACAACAACAACAACGAGTCCGGCAAGACCTACAAGATCATCTATGTCACTCCGTCCACGGCTTCCGATTTCTGGAGCCAGATCGAGACCGGCATCAAGCAGGCCATGAAGGACTACGAAGCGCAGCTCGGCGTTAAGATCGAGTACTCCATCACCGGCCCTGCCGAAGAGGCTGATGCAGAAGGCTATGTCTCCGCTCTGGAGAACGCGATCGCCAGCCAGCCTGACGCGATCCTGACCGCTACCCTGAACATCGACCCGACCGTCCCGAAGGCAAAGGAAGCCCATGACGCAGGTATCGTCCTGAACTTCGTCAACTGCGGCCTTGGCAACGGCGATGAGGGCGACGAGGGCACTCATGGCGAGTACTACAACGAGTTCTACTACTGCTCCAACACCACCATCGGCGAGATGGCCGCTCAGGCTTTCCTCGACGCCATGGCTGAAAAGGGCATCTCCACCGACAAGGGCACCATCGGCATGCAGATGAACATGGAGAACGCTGCTCTGGACTTCAGAATGCAGGGCTTCCGTGACTACATGGCTGAGAAGGCTCCCGGCCTGACCCTGACCGACACCGAGTACAACGACAACGACTCCGCGGATGCTCAGGCTGATGCCGAGAACACCATCAACGCTGTCGGCGCTGACCTCATCGGCATCTATGCCGGCAACAACGTCACCTGCGACGGCGTCTGCAACGCTCTGCGTGCCGCCAACATGAAGGAAGGCGTCGTTTCCATCGGCGTTGACTCCGACGATGTCGAGATCGCCGCTCTGCGCGACGGTTTCCTGTCCGCCATCATTGTTCAGGACGCTTTCACCCAGGGCTACAAGTGCATGGAGAACGCCATCCTGACGCTGGTCAACGGCCAGAACCCCGAGACCACCAAGCAGGTCAACTGCCCGCCTGTCGTTGTCAACATGGAGAACATCGACAGCGAGACGATCCAGTTCATGATGTCCCCGTACGTCAAGTAATTCCGGACTGAATATCGATCTCTGAACGAAACCGTGAGGGCCGCTGCGGCCTTGCAGACCGCAGCGGCCTTCTTTTCCAAAGGAATGAGGGTGCAACATTGCAAGAGAATACAATCTTAAGAATTGAGCACGTCAGCAAGTTCTACCCCGGTGTTACGGCACTGAAAGACGTGAGCTTCACCTTGCAGAAAGGCGAGGTGCGTGCGCTGGTCGGCGAGAACGGCGCAGGCAAATCCACCCTGATCAAGTGCATCATGGGTGTCGAGAGGCCCGATGAGGGCAAGATCACCATGAATTATAATGGTGAGTGGGTCGTCAATGCCAACGCAGTCGATGCGCAGGCACACGGCGTCTTTGCAAACTACCAGCAAGTCAATATTGCTCCGGATCTCAGCATCGCGGAGAACTACTTCCTCGGCCGTCAGCCCAAGACGAAGCTCGGCCTCGTCGACTGGAAGAAGATGGCCCGGGACAGCAAGAAGATCATCGATAAATTTGAAATGGGCGTTGACCCTCTGGCGAAGATCCGCGAGCTCCCCATTGCCATGCAGGCGATGGTCACGATCAGCAAGATCTCCGTGAACGAGGATATCCGTCTTGTCATTTTCGACGAGCCGACGGCTCTGCTCGAGAATGAAAAGGTCGATATGCTCTTCCGCTTCATCGGAGAGCTGAAGAGCCAGGGCGTCAGCATCATCTATATCAGCCATCGTCTCGAAGAGATCATGCAGATCTGTGACAGTGTGACCATCCTGAAGGACGGCTCCTACGTCGATACGATGCCCATTGAGAACGTGACGAAGGATTCGCTGATCCAGATGATGGTCGGCCGCCCCGCCACGGATATCTACAACATCCGTCACTTTGACACTGACGAAGAGCTGCTGCGCGTGGAGAATTTCAGCGACAGCAAGCACTTCAAGAATATTAATTTCACCCTGCACAAGGGCGAGATCCTCGGCTTTGCCGGTCTGGTCGGCGCGGGACGCAGCGAAGTGATGCGCGCCCTGACGGCCGTGGAAAAGCGCTTGAGCGGCGATGTCTATCTGAAGGGCAAAAAGGTTCACATTTCCAATCCGACCGACGCGCTGAAGCACGGCATCGGCTTCCTCACCGAGGACCGCCGCACCGACGGCTGCGCGCTGAAGCTGGATATCAAGACGAATGTCAACATGAGCTCCTACGATATGATCAGCAAGGCGGGCTGCCTGAACCTCCGCAAGGAGAAGAAGCGCGCGGAGGAATTCTCCAGAAGCGTGAATGTCAAAACGCCGTCTATTTCGCAGCTCGTCGGCAATCTCTCCGGCGGCAACCAGCAGAAGGTCGTTATCGCCAAGCTGCTTTGCCGCGATCCCGAAATCCTGATCTTTGACGAGCCGACCGTCGGCATCGATGTCGGCGCGAAGCAGGAGATTTTCAAGCTCATCGAGCGCCTGACCGAACGCGGCCGCGGCGTGATCCTGATCTCGTCCTATCTGCCGGAGGTCATGGGCCTTTCCGACCGTCTGATCGTCATGGCGCAGGGCAAGATCACCGCAGAATACGACAAAGAAGCTCTGAAGACCCTTACGGAAGCGGATGTTCTCCGTATGGCCTCCATTGAAGACTAAGAGGAGAGATAGTTATGTCCACGCTTACCAAGAATAAAAAGCCCAATGCGTTTGTGCGGCTGACCAAGCACTCTGAGTTCACCATCGGCCTGGTCGTTATCGCGCTGTTCCTGCTGGCCACGTTCCTGACCAAGAACTTCTTCGGCTCCTACAACCTGAAGAACCTGACGAAGCAGGGCGCCATCGTCGGCGTTCTGGCCGTCGCGCAGACCTTCATCATCATCACGAGCGGTATCGATATTTCCGGCGGCGCCATCGCCGGTCTCGGCTGCATGACAATGGCCATGATCATGAACGGCAAGGGCACGTCCATGCTCGGCATTGCCATCCTTGCCAACTTTGTCGTCTGCACCCTGTGCGGCTTCCTGAACGGCGTTATCATCTTCGACCTGAAGGTCCCTGCCATGATCGCCACCCTCGGTACGCAGACCATCTTCCGCGGCATCCTGAAGCTGCTGTGCAACGGCAACTCCATCTCGTTCTTTGAGCCGGACGGCGCAACGTTCGTCAAGCTCTTTGACACCATCGGCAACTATGACATCTTCGGCGTCCTGCCGGTCCTGGCCTGCATCTGGATCGTCGTGGCAGTCGTTGCTTTCCTGGTCCTGCGCTACACCGTCTTCGGCCGCGATCTGTTCGTCATCGGCTCCGGCATCGAGGTCGCTCGCCTGAGCGGCATCAAGGTCCGCAAGACCTTCTACCTTGTTTACTCCCTCGCCGGCTTTGTCTATGGCATCGCTGCCATCATGTTCGCCGGCCGTATTCTCCGCGCCATGCCGAACACCGGCGACGGCTACGACATGGACGCCATCGCGGCGGCAGTTATCGGCGGCGCTTCGCTGGCCGGCGGCCGCGGCGCGATCACCGGTACGTTTGTCGGCACGCTCCTGATGGTCGTCATCAAGAACGCAGGCAAGGCCTTCCAGATCAACGACTACATCCTCGACGTCATCACCGGCGCTCTGATCATCTTTGCCGTTGCAATGGACATGGTCAAGAGCCGCAAGAAGGCGTAACCTCCTACCCTCATTCCTTTTCCGTCCCCCGGTTTCGGCCGGGGGGCGGAAAAAAGAAAAAATACAAGAAAACACTTGACAAACCGTGCAAAATCGGATATAATCATTTTGCTGTTTCGGCGGCGGGTCATATATGGCGGCATAGCTCAGTTGGTAGAGCATTCGGTTCATACCCGGAGTGTCATTGGTTCGAGTCCAATTGCCGCTACCAAAACGGCCCGTTGGTCAAGTGGTTAAGACACCGCCCTTTCACGGCGGTAACATGGGTTCGAGTCCCGTACGGGTCACCAGAAAACAACCTTTGTCCTGAGGACAAGGGTTTTTTCTCTGTCTGTGGCCAAATCTGCCGTGTGGGAGGCGCAGTCGGGATGACAATAGAACGTGACATCGTACTTTGGGACGACGGAAAGACCAGATTGCGCCTGTGCACGGTATCGGAGGAACGGCAATATCAATATCAGCCGGGCATACCCTGTGTGACATTCGGCGTGGCCTATGAAAGTTCAGGTTTTATGGGCTATGATGCCTTTACGCTGTTTGATCATTTCTATACAGAACTTCTTGCAGCAATGGAACAGGTAAGTCAAAACCTGCAGGGCGAATTCTGCATCCGTGATATCGGCGATGATACGGACGGATATATGACGTTCAAGCTGCGTGGGGGGGAGACTGACCGTCGCGGGCCAACTTGGCGCAACATTTGCAAGGCATTCACTGCACTTTACAATGGAGGCTGACCAGACGCTCGTTGGTGCTTTGCGGGAGGCTCTTCGGGTTTCCTGTGCACTTTGCGAGAAGAAATAAATGGAATCATGACGGCCTAGAAGTAATTTGGAAATTCCTGTGGCTGCAAAATAGTAACAGACCTGATATCATCGGTCCGTTCCTCGCGAGACGAATTCACAGGAGGAGGTTTCCCATGTTCTGGATCCATGATTTTGATTGCAGCGCGATCCGGACGATGCGGTACATTCTGTTTGGCATGGGCTGCTGAGAGTAACGGCAGCCGCGGCGGCCGGGGGGATCCCCGGCCGCTTTATCGTTCGCCGCAATGTAGCGACTGCACCAGCCATTGTAGGGGAGCGGCGTGCCCCCCCGGAGCAATACTGGCAGTTTGCACCGGGTATCGAAAAATGGTGTGCACCAATTGCGTCTGTAGCGGCGCTCACTGCGCAGCCGTTGGCGGCTCTGCCGCCTTACGGATGCGGCGTGCCCCTTGCGGGTATTGAGCGCCTTGTACGGGAGTATTCAACGGCAGGAGGGCGCTGGTGCACCGCCGCATTCCCTGATGTGTCATTGCGAGGAGCGAAGCGACGTGGCAATCTCGGGAAGGCGCTTACGTTTTCGCCGGAACTCCCCTGTTATCCGGCATTGTACTGCGAGATCGCCACGTCGGCCTTTGGCTTCCTCGCAATGACAAACCTTTGATTTTCACCATTTTAACGATAGCCTGTTTATTACGCAGGTGCAGTGCTGGGCCGGCTGCCCGCTCCCCTACAAGGCGTGTGCGTTCGGCGATGCCGCCCTATAACTTGCCAGTCTGCAAGGCGCTCAGTGAGCGCCGCTACATTCTTCTCTCGCCCGGCGGTCTTGCGCAGTGAGCGCCGCTACACTCCATACTTCGGTGCATACCGTTTATCGGCAGCCGGTACGGGACGGCAGTGCCTTCCCGAGATTGCCACGGGCGCAAAGCGCCCTCGCAATGACAATTCGGGGGCCGGCACCATTTTAACGCCGTCCCGTTCGTATCGCAAGTGCAGCGCCGGGCCCGGCTGTCCGCTCCCCGCAGGAAGGCGCGGTGCTGCACCTGAACGGTTTTTCCCACAAAACACAAGATGGGGCTTGACATTTTGCCCGCTGCGGAGTAAACTCTGGTTAGAAATAACTAACCGAAAGAGGGAAAACGCATGGAGAAACAAAGCTTCTGGGACCGCTATGCGCGGCGGTATTCGCACTTCGTGCGCGCGGATCAGGAGGCCTATGCGCAGATGCTCGAGTGGATCCGTCCGGCCGTCCGTGACCGCACCGTGCTGGAGCTGGCAACAGGGACGGGCGTGATCGCGCACGGGATCGTGCACGAGGCGGCCTCCATCGAGGCGACGGACGCCTCTGCCGGGATGATCGACGTGGCGCGAAGCCATTCCCACTCCCGCAAGCTGCACTTTTCTGTTCAGGACATGCGCTATCTGCCCTATGCCGACGGCAGCTTCGAGGTCGTCATCGCTGCCAATGTGCTCCACCTGCTGCCGGAGCCAGACAAGGCGCTCGATGAGGCTGCGCGCGTGCTCGCACCGGGCGGCCTGCTCATCGTACCGACGTTTACGCATGCGGGGGAGGGCAGGCTTGCAAGGCTGCGCCTTTGGCTGATGCGCCGTGCCGGGTTCCCGCTGCGCTGGAAGTGGTCGCCTGCGGAGTTTCTGCAGTATCTGCGCAGACACGGCTGGAAGGTCGTGCAGCACCATGTGCTGCAGGGCACTTTTCCGCTGACGTATGCCGCCTGCGTGCGCCGCTGTGCGGATGCGGAGCGTGAAATGCCTGTTACGGAACACGAAACGGCCTGAATTTGTAGTCATGTTATAAGATATCCATATCGGCCCGGACTGCGGCGTTCTGCCGTGCTCCGGGCCAATTTTTGTGAAGGTAGAGGGAGAAATATGGGCTCTGCAGCAAGCTGATTCAGCAATTCGCACAAATCAATCGGTACGATTTTATGGAAAGCTCCAAAAATATTTTTGCGGATTTACAAGCGGATTCAAACGTGGTATAGTTCAAACATAGTTTGTTAAACGTTTAGCAGTGGGAAGTGTTTTCCGACTGCGGCGAAGTATCCTGCTAGATGTCATCAGCAACGAGGCTCTCTCGTCATTGCGTGCAGGGCAAGGAATGCCCGCGCCAAGGCTTCGCACACCGTTTGGCCAGCAGCTCGGCTTTATCAGGCGGTTTGTATGGTAATATCGTACAAAAATGCCTGCGGAAGGAGGGAAAGCGTGCGCTGACAAAGCTGTTACAAGCTGGAACGGGTCATTCCTGGATCGGAATCCACGCAGGATACCAGCCTGCCCTGTTGGGCGATATTTTTTCACCGCAAATGTTAAACGTTTAGCATTTTCGACGGAACTCGAAAGGACTATAGAATCTGAAAGGAGAGAACATTTCATGCAAAGAGTGAACCACCTGCCCAGACGTGTGATCTCGATCGTGCTGACCATCGTCATGGTCGCGTCCCTGTTCTCCGGCATCCTGCCGGGCCTCGGCGTGACGGCGAAGGCTGCAACGAACGAAATTGCAAATGACAGTCTGAAGATTTCTGTCGGTGATCTCGGACAGATTTCGACGCTCAACATCGTGAATAACCCCCGTAACCGCAGGAATCAGGAAATCAACTTCGTCCTTCCGAACAACACCAGTCCCCAGAACGGTGTGCAGCATCAGTGGATGGGCGAAATGATCTTCTCCGTCCGCTCCAGCGCGGACGGCAGCTTCCCCGCCGACAACACCGGCTTCGTCGAGGTCGACACGAACAAGACCCTCGCAGCCGGCGGCTCGACCACCGCATCCAACATCGCTTCCGATAACCCCTATATCGAGAAGACCGTTGTCAGCGACAAGAAGGTCGAGGTCAACTTCATCGGCCAGGACCTGAGCTCCACGACGGACCGTACCATGAAGGGCTTCGATGTGAAGTCCACCTATGATATGGATACCGAGGATGGCTCCCTGCTGTGGACCATCACCCTGAAGAACAAGAGCGATGCGTATCTGGAATTCGGCGACGTCGGCCTGCCGATGCCGTGGAACAACAAGTACACGACCCAGAACAGCGTCTACTCCGAGCGCGTCACGGCCCATACCTTTGCAGGCGCGGACAGCGGCTATGCCTATGCGATCCGCTGCAGCGGCGAAGGCAACTACATCCTCTTCACGCCGGTCGCCACCTCCGGCGCCCGCATCGAGTATGTGGACAACTGGATCGGCAGCAACAACGGCGTCAGCGACAACCGTACCGGCAGCACGTTCTCCAACTGGACGGGTGACTCCGGCGGATGGCAGCCGGGCCTGAGCGTTTACTACATCCACTCCAAGGATATCCACAAGACCGGCCGCAGCTACTTCGAAGATGCGACCAGCCTCATCCTCGAGCCGGGTGAGAGCCAGACCTACCAGTTCAAGTTCTCCGCTGTCCGCGCGGGCGACAACACCCCGCAGGAAAGCGCCGAGAGCCCGAACAACGCCTCTGACTCCATCGAGCAGCGCGAGACGAACATGCGCTCTATCCTCTATCAGAACGGCCTCATCGACGCCATCGCGGTCCCGGGCTTCCAGACGGCTCTGAATATGGACACGCGCCTCGACCTGCACTATGATGACAGCCTCATCAAGGTCGACTCCGTCGACATCCAGTGCGTGCACGAGAATGATCCGTTCGACGAAGCGCATACGCCGGAGCACCGTTCCGGTATGGTCAACAACAGCCGTACCGGCCGCGGCCTGCATGACGGCAACGAGGGCTATGAGGAATCCGTGAGCTTCGTCGAGACGAAGACCGTCGACGGCGAGCAGCACCACATCTACGACCTGCACTTCGGCTGCATCGGCAACAACAGCGTTCGCGTCGAGTACAAGCTGAAGGTCGGTGACGAATGGGTCAGCAAGTTCACGCAGTTCGAGTTCAACGTTCTGACCGAGCTGGATCAGGCATCTGACACGCATGCCGACTTCATGGTCAACGAGACGCAGGACACGAATCCTGACAGCGCAACCTACGGCATCTACAGCGACTGGTACTTTGCCAGCGGCAGAGATTCCAACCAGCGCAACCACTGGGGCGATGACTGGAGCCATGACAACATCAACTTCATCGCCATGAAGAACTATCTGAACCCGGATGCCGAGCAGGTCAAGTCCATCGAGACCTACCTGATCGACTTCATGTGGAACACCTACATGAAGAACACCCAGGATAACTTCATCGTTGCGAACTACCTGTCCGCTTCCGGCGCCTACAGCACCTCCAGCGGCCCGTACACCCGTACGTTCTCCGAAGTGATGGAGGCCACCGGCTTCTTCAACATGTACCGCATCGTCAAGGCTTATCCGGACCTCATCGAGTACCGTAAGCCTGCAGCGTGGTATCTGGAAAAGGCCTACGGCATCTACTCCAACCGCGTCGGCACCGGCGCCATCGGCTTCTACGGCGAGCAGCAGATCCCCGACATGATCGAGGCGCTCTATGCCGAGGGCATGGACGAGGAGGCCTTTAACCTGCAGGAGCGGTTTGCATGGTACAAGGCGAACAATTGCATCAACGCCACCTATCCGTACGGCTCCGAGTTTGCCTACGACAACACCGGTGAAGAGGGCGCCTTCGCCGCCATCCAGGCCCTGACGAAGTACTGGCCGGACAGCGACGCCGCCAAGAACGCCTACAGTGCCATGAGCATGGCCAACCACAAGACCCGCGCGATGCGCGGCATCCAGCCCACCTGGTACCAGTACGCCGACCCGGTCTTCATCGGCGGCGAGAGCTGGTGGAACTTCCAGTACACCGCCTCCCTTGCAGGCTCCATCATGGACGATTGGATGCGCTACGAGGAGCTCGAGGACGGCGATACCACCGCATGGGCTGCCCGCGTGAACTACGCGGCCAAGATCTCCAACTTCAACGCCATCAACATGGGCCAGATCTCCGACAAGTATGTCGGCAACGTTTCCTGGCGCTACAACATGTATAAGGGCGGCTACGGCGCAATGAACGTCAACGACGGCGGCACCCGCGTCATGAACAACGGCTGGCAGGACTTCTCCGGCGAGAGCGACGAGGGCCTGTACGGTTCCCTGCTGCGCATCAGCGCAGACGTCGTGAACGATCCGATCTTCGGCCTGTATGGCTACGGCGCGAACGTCACCGCCGACGAGACCTCCTACACGGTCGTCCCGACTGACGGCTTCGGCAAGCGCGTCAACATCCTCGACCAGAAGATCTACGTCGAAACGACGCAGGACACCATCACCAGCGCAAAGTTCGCTATGGACGGCAGCTCCATCGAGCTGAACGTCAAGGGCTACACCGCTGCAAGCCATGTTTCCCACATCGCTCTGAGCGGCGCCGGCCTGAAGGACGGCTTCTATGCCATCAACGTCAACGGCGAAAAGGTCAGCCAGGTCTATGTAAAGAACAATGAGGCCAACGCGACCATCACCATGCCCGCCGGTGAGACCAATGTCGTGACCATCACGGCCGATCCGAACGGCGAGAATGCCGCTCCGCAGGCCGCCATCAAGGTCTCCAGCGACAATCTGCAGGCCATCGTGACCTACACCCTGACGGCCGTTGCCTCCGACGACGGCTATCCCGGCGACAGCCTGACCTATCTGTGGGCCTTTGAGAGCCTCGCAGGCGAGGGCGCAAGCGCGTTCCTGAGCAGCGACGCCGCTCCGACAACGCAGTTCAACGTCAGCGCAGCTGGCGAGTATGTCATCTCCCTGACCGTCAGCGACGGCGAGAAGTCCACGAAGGTCGAAAAGACTCTCGTTGTCGGCGAAGCGCCCGAGCGTCTGGCCCCGACGATCAATTCCGCGACCGGCACGCCCGTTGTCGGAAATCCGACCGTTGCCGATCTCAAGGCCGAAGCCACGGTCGACCCGCTGTATCAGGGCGTCCCGCGCTTCCACTGGGAGCTGGTCAGTCAGCCCGAGGGCGGCAATGCCATGATCGGCAATCCGAACGAGAAGGAAGCCAAGCTCCGCGTCGACAAGGGCGGCGAGTATGTTGTCCGCCTGACTGTCACCGACGAGGACAAGACCTCCTCCACGGAAGTCACCGTCACCATGACGGATGCCGCCGACGGCATCCAGCGCGTGAAGACCGTCATCACGCAGGTCGGCGTCGCACCGACGCTGCCGAACGGCGTGGTCGCTGTCCGTGACGACGGCACCTACTCCGGCGGCGCAGTCGATTGGGACGAGATCTCCGAAGACAAGTATGCACAGGCCGGTGAGTTCGAGGCCTACGGCACGCTCCGTACCCAGACGACCCGCGTGGCCGTCAAGGTCATCGTCGTGAAGGGCGACCGCAAGAATGTTGCTCTGTTCGCGACCCCGACCGCCATCATCAACACTCCGTCCGATCTCGGCGGCGTTGCCGGCCTGAACGACGGCTTCGACCCGAGCAGCTCCCGTGATACGAGCCACGGCGTCTGGCACAACTGGCAGGGCGCGCAGGGCGACGCAGCATGGGTCATGTATACCTGGGATGTGCCCGTCACCATCGACGGCGCGGATGCCTACTACTTTACCGACGGCAACTTTGCGCCGAAGGATGCCAAGCTCGAGTATCTGGCGGAAGACGGCCAGTGGCACGAGGTCCCGAATGTCAGCGGCCTCGGCATTGAGCTGAACCGGTACAACACCACGAGCTTTGATCCCATCACCACCACGAAGCTCCGCATGACCATGAACCCGAAGACGCTCGGTATCGGCGTCATCGAGTGGAAGGTCTACGGCTACGGCGAGTTCGTCGATCGCTCCGCACTGAAGAACGCCATCGCAACTGCGAAGGGCATCAACACGAACCTCTTTGTCGAAGGCAGCAAGTATCTGCTGGATCTGGCCATTGCGAAGGCACAGGCCGTTCTGAGCGATACGGCCGCTACGCAGGAGCAGGTCGATGCCGCAGCGGCGGAGCTGAATGCGGTCATTGCCGGCCTCGAAAGCGCGGACGGCAACCTCGCCTACTCCGCTGCCGTTACCACGAGCTTCTGCTCCAGCTGGGAGTCCCTGTCCGCCGTGAACGACGGCATCGTCCGTTCCAACTCCTACAACCCGTCCAAGCCGCGCTACGGCACCTGGGGCAACGCGTCTTCCTATGAGACCGTGACCTACACCTGGGGCAGCGAAGTCATCATCGACTCCACCGACCTCTATCTGTGGTACGACGGCACCGAGGGCGAATACACCAGCGGCGGCATTCTGGTGCCGAAGTCCGTGGAATTCGAGTACCTCGATGCGGAAGGCAACTGGAAGTCCGTTCCCAACGCCGAGGGCCTCGGCCGCGAGATGGACAAGTTCAACAAGACCACATTCGATCCCATTACCACCACCGCCCTCCGTGTGAAGCTGAACAAGCAGGCCAACGACGGCAACGGCGTCGGCATCATGGAGTGGAAGGTCTATGGCAAGGTCGCCGGCGGCGACACCCTCCCGACTGCGGTGAAGGTCGTCATCGCCCGCATCGATGCCATCGGCGAAGTCACGCTCGACAGCAAGGACGCCATCGAGGCCGCCCGCGCTGCGTATGACAAGCTGACTGACGAGCAGAAGAAGCTCGTTCCGAACTATGAGACCCTGACAAAGGCCGAAGAGACCTATGCTGCGCTGGCTGACGCCGCTGCCGTGAAGGAAGTTGAAGACCTCATCGATGCCATCGGCACAGTGGACGAAAACAGCAAGGACGCCATCGACGCTGCCCGCGCCGCCTATGACGCGCTGCCCACGCGCCTGCAGCCCGAGGTCAGCAACTATGACAAGCTCGTCAAGGCCGAGAAGGATTACACCGATTTGCTGACGGCCGTCGAAGCTGCACAGAAGGCAGCTGAGGATGCCCGCAAGGCATTCGAGAACGCCAAGGCTGCGCAGGAGAAGGCCGAAGCCGCGAAGGCTGCCGCCGAGGCTGCGCAGAAGGCCGCCGAGGAGGCCGCACAGGCTTCCGGTGAAAACAGCGAGGCCGCCAAGAAGGCGCAGGCCGCTGCCGAAGAGGCGCAGGAGAAGGCCGAGGCCGCGAAGGCTGCCGCCGAGACTGCACAGGCCGGTGCTGAGGCAGCGCAGAAGGCTGCCGAGGACGCCGCCGCCGCTGCCGCCGCGAACAACGCGCTTGCTGCCGAGGCTGCCGCAAAGGCCGCCGAGAAGGCTGCCAAGTCCGCTGAGGAGGCCGGAAAGGCCGCTGCTTCCGCCGAAGCGGCTGCGAAGTCTGCTGCCGACGCCGCCGAGGCCATGCTGAAGGCCCAGAAGGCACAGAAGGCTGCCGAGGATGCCGAGAAGGCTGCCGAGGAAGCCGAGAAGAAGGCCGAAGAGGCCCGGAAGAAGGCTGAGGAGGCCGCTGCCTCCGCCGCTGAGGACCGCGAAGCCGCCGAGAAGGCCGCCGAGGAAGCCAAGGCAGCGCAGAAGGCCGCCGAGGATGCCCGCAAGTCCGCCGAGGACGCCAAGTCCGCCGCGGAGCTGGCTATGCAGGCTGCCGAGCAGTCCAACAAGGAAGCCGCCGCATCCGCTGCGCAGGCTGCCGAGTACGCAAAGAAGATGGCTGAGGCCTACGAGGAGATCGTCCGCATCAAGGCCGAGCTCGTCGAGTACCTCGCCAAGGCACAGGCCGAGGCCGAGCGCGCCGAGGCTGAGCGCAAGGCCGCCGAAGAGGCCCAGAGAAAGGCCGAGGAGGCCGCTCTGGCCGCTGCCAAGTATGCCGCCGCTTACGAGCTGGCTCAGCTCCAGCAGAACGGCGAGGGCCTGACCGGCCACGCGAAGGAAGCGTATGACAAGGCGCTTGCCGACGCCGCTGCCGCCATCGAGGCCGCAAAGACGCCCGCCGAGGTTGACGCCGCTCTGGCTGCCGCCCGCGAGGCCCTGAACAACGCCCTCTGCCCGAGCGCCGCATTTACGGATGTCGAGGAGAACGTCTGGTATCATGAAGGCATCGACTTCATGGTGAGAAACGGCTACATGAACGGCGTTGCCGCCGACACGTTCGACGTCGAAGGCAGCCTGACGCGCGCCCAGCTCGTCACGATTCTCTACCGCATCGCCGGTGAGCCCGAGACCAGCGCCGCCATTCCGTTTGCGGATGTCGCCGACGGCCAGTGGTACACGAAGGCCATTGTCTGGGCCGCCGAGAACGGCATCGTCAAGGGCGTGAACGAAACGACGTTCGCCCCGAACGATCCCATCACCCGCGAGCAGATCGCCGTCATCCTCTACCGCTATGCGCACGAGGAGAACACCGAGGACGGCAAGCTCACGAGCTTCCCCGACGCAAAGGACATCTCCGGCTACGCGCTGGAGGCCATGAACTGGGCGGTCGCCAGAGGCCTCATCAACGGCTCTGACGGCAAGCTGCTGCCGCAGGACACCGCGACCCGTGCACAGATCGCCGTGATCCTTGCCCGGTACCTGAATGCCTGATCCTTCCCCCCGCTCCCCATGCGGCCTGCCGCATGGGGAGCCCCCCAGCATTTCCCGGCAATTGGACCCAGACAAACAATATGCTCGAAAATCGAACTTGGGAGGAACAATAAACCATGAAGCATGTGAAACAGCTGCTTTCTGCACTGCTTGTGCTGGCTGTTGTACTCTCGCTGCTCCCGGCTGGCGTTCTGAAGGCGTCCGCCGCAGAAGCACCCGCAGCGCTGGACATCGGCTATCCCACATTCAAGAACACAGAGCTTCTCGACGAGGTCTATGACCTGTCGAAGCTCGGTGTGTCCTATTCCGAAAAGGACATCATGATGGCGATCTATAAGCAGGATCTCGCCAATGGCGGCGACTCCTTCTATATGGACCGCATTCTCGCCCGTGAGGGCGTCTGCAACGGCAACGCCGGTTCGAACGGCAACGCCGACGGAAACACCTTCCTGACCCGCGGCCGCGCGCTGTATATGTACACGAGCAGCCCGTCCGTCATCGGCTTCGGCGGCAACACGGCTTATCATCAGCCGCTTGGGCGGGGCAATCTGGTCCGCGTTCTCTTCTCGAACGCCGACGGCAGCCTGACCACGAAGGAAGACACCAGCAAGCGCGTCAATGCGCCGAGTAACTGGTCCAGCACCTACTCTGTCGGCAGCAACCTGACGCTGGATGTCGTGAAGTTCATCCATCAGGAGAACGTCGCCGTTACGACGATGACGCTGACCAACAAATCCGCAGAGGATCAGGCAATTACGGTGGCAGCGGACTCCACCTTTGCGACGGAGCCCGGCAAGGTCACGGTCAATGGTGCAGAGCAGACAGAGCTGACCGGCACCTGCTCTTCCCCTGCAGGCCTTACCACCATCTATGCCCGCATGACCGGCGACGGTTTCGAGGCCGCTTCGTCCGACGACTATTGCTGGCTGTCCCGCGACGTCACCGTCCCCGCGGGCGGCAGTGTGGAGCTGAAGGTCGTCATCGCCTTTACGACGGAAGAGATCCCGGAGTCCACCGCGCAGTACCTCCGCTTCGCAGGCCTCGGAAACCTTGAGGCTGTCCGTGCGCAGAAGGCGGAATACAACCTCTACTGGGCGGAGAACCTGCCCTACATCGACGTGCCGAAGAAGGCCGTCCAGAAGGCGATCGACTATCGCTGGTGGCTGGAGCGCTTCAACTCGCTCGATGCCAACATCCCCGGCTATGACTATCAGTACCCCGTCACCATCGAGGGCGTCCTCGGCTACAACAACGCCATCATCCTGACGCAGCCGATGCATCTGCAGGATACAAAGTGGCTCCGCTCTCCGTATCTGGCCTATGGCCAGCTGCTGTCCGCGGGCAACTCCTCGCAGAGCAGCGCCTTCCTTGATAACCCCGGCAACCGCAACAACTGGAACAACCACTATGGTCAGTATCTGGCTGAGGCCGGCTATGAGGCGTTCAACGTCATCGGCGGCGGCGCAGAGGTCGCGGAGAACTTCGCGTACTACTTCGGCCACGATGCTACCGGCCAGCTGGAGCACTACGGCAACCACATTGAGGGCCGCGACCTCATCACCTACCGCAACAACTACATGACCGGCAACGACGCCGATACCATCTCCATGCATGCTCCCGGCACCGGCACCTGGAAGGCGCACGGCGAAAACGCCTACGTCTGGGCCGCTGCCGACGCCGCCGCGAAGCTCTATGAGCAGCTGGGCAACACCGAGCAGGCCAAGTATTACCGCGATCTGGCCGACAAGATCAAGGCCGACGTCCTCGAGCTCATGTGGTGCGAGGAGTGCCAGAAGTTCGAGACCTATGCCGTCCGTCCGACCGGCACACAGCATAATGCTAACCAGCCCAACCTCGTCAAGTACACCGAGTCCAACAACTACAACTACTTTGCCGTGGGCCTCGTCCCCGACGATGCCGCTTCCGTCACGAAGTACAAGGAAGCCCTCAAGGCCTTCTCCAACGGCAAGGAGTTCCCGATCTTCCCGTTCTACACCGCCAACCAGGTCCACAACCAGGAGGTCAGCGGTTCGAACAACTTCTCGAACATCAACTTTACCGTGCAGCTCCGTCTGTATGAGTCCGCTCTTCGTACCTATGACAAGGAGCAGACCTACATCACCGACGACATGCTTGCCATGATGGCCGAGTGGATGGCATGGAACGTCTACCCCGATGCAGGCGACGTCCGCTATCCGAACAACAACGAGTTCCACAACATCGACGGCAGAACCTATGAGAACTACTATCGTTCCTGGATCTACCACAACATCCTCGGCAACTACACCTACCTCTTCATCGAGGACATGGCCGGTATCCAGCCGCGTTCCGATGAAAAGATCGAGCTGAGCCCGATCGACTTCTCCTATGACCACTTCATGGTCAACAACGCCCGCTATCACGGTCATGACCTGACGGTCGTGTGGGATAAGCCGGACGACGGCAAGACCTGGTACAACGAGTGCCCCGAGGGCTACTCCCTGTACATCGACGGCACGCTGGCCTTCACCCTGAAGGATCTGGCCCATGTCGTCTATGACTCCGCCACGAAGGAAATCTCCTTCCCCGACGGCGCTGTCGAGATCGTCACCAACAACGGCGGCGCTGCCATCCCCACCGCGATGAACACCGCCATCACCGAGGAGAAGGTCCTCAACATGCTGGAGAAGTCCGGCGTGCACGGCATGACGAACCTCGCCGAGGGCGCGGAGGTCACCGCCACCTTCACCCCGGACAAGGCCCGCGCCGCGTCCTGGGCAGAAAAGCACCGCGCTGACGGCAGCGACTCTACTTCCAAGGCCGTCAATGAGACAGCTCCCGATCCGCAGGCAGTTGTGGACGGCACGACCGTCGACATGCCGTTCTGGGGCAACTATGGCAGCGTGAACGAGCGCGACAGCCTGACGCTGAAGCTCTCCTCCAAGCAGACCGTGGACATGGCGACGCTGTACTTCTACAACGACCGCCAGACGAACGGCTACTCCGAGCCCTCCAAGTTCACAGTCGAGTACTGGGACGGCGAGGCCTGGCAGGCCGTCCGGCAGCAGACCCGCACCCCGTCCGCTCCGCGCGCGAACTACAACGCTGTGTACTTCGCACCGGTCGAGACGGATCAGTTCCGCTTCACCTTTACGAACAAGGACAAGGGCTTCACTGCCGTGACCGAGATCCAGCTCTTCAACGAGGGCGGCGACCGCGATCACCCCGCGCAGAACACGGCTCCGTCCGTGAAGCTGGCTGAGGATACCTCCCTCACCGGCAACCTCTATACCACCCTGAAGGCGACCTGCACCGACGACGGCCTGCCCTACGACAAGGACATGTCCTACGCCTGGGAAGTCATCTCCGCCCCCGAGGGCGCTGAGACCCTGCTGAGCAGCGCCAACAAGCCCACCACGACCATCTCCGGCACCGTGGAAGGCGAGTACACCGTCCGCTTCACCGTCAGCGACGGCGAGCTGAGCGCGACCGGCGAGCTGACCGTCACCCTGAAGAAGGGCGCTGCGGGCGGCCTCGGCGAGGACGTCGCTCCGGACGCCGCTTCCGTCGAAAGTGACTACACCTCCAGCTGGGAGAACCTGAACGGCATCAACAACCCGAGCTTCGAGCCGACCAGCTCCAACGTGGGCACCGGCAAGGGCTGGGGCAACTGGCGTCAGAGCGCCGGCTCCGAGCACTATGTCGGCTATACCTGGGATGAGGCCGTGACCGTCGGCGGCGCCGATATCTACTGGTATGACGACGGCGGCGGAACGCAGGTCCCGTCCGCGCTGCGCATGCAGTACCTCGATGCCAACGGCGCGTGGCAGGATGTCAACATCACCACCCCGTTCGAGAGCAGCATTGCAAAGAACAAATACAACCGCATTGAATTCGACCGCGTTACCACCACCCGCCTGCGCCTGTATGTCACCGTTCGCTCCGGCGCACAGGCAAACGGTATCTATCGCTTCAAGGTCTATTCCTCCGTTGACGTCGCCTCTCTGAACGAGGTCTTCCTCGCCACGAAGCCCGGCGTCATGCCCACGCTGCCCTCCAACGTTACGGCAGTCACCTCGGACGGCGCGCTCATCAGCGTCCCCGTTACCTGGGAGACCCTGACGGCTGACATGATCGCCACCGACGGCGAGGTCAAGCTCCGCGGCGTGAACAACTCCACCGGCAAGATGACCACCTGCACGATCTATGTCCGCAGCGACATGGACAAGGCCACCATCACGAGCGTCGAGCCCGTTGAGGTCACCACGACGCAGGGTATCGTCCCGGCGCTGCCGAAGACCGTGAAGGTCGGCTACAACAACGGCGCATTTGACAACCAGACCGTCAAGGTCACCTGGCCTGCCATCACGGCTGCCGAGCTGGCCAATGTCGGCGACGTGAACTTCGAGGGCGAGGTCGAAGGCACCGCCACGAAGGCTATGCTGACGATCCACGTGCTCAAGGCCCCGGACGACCCCGCTGTCGTTGCGGTCAAGGAGCTCATCGACGCCATCGGCGAAGTCACGCTCGACAGCGGCGACGCCATCGACGCTGCCCGTGCCGCCTATGACGAGCTGCCCGAGGCCAAGAAGGCGCTTGTCGACAACTACGAGAAGCTGACTGCGGCAGAGGAAGCTTACACCGCCCTGGTCGACGCCGCTGCCGCAAAGGCTGTGGATGACCTGATCGACGCCATCGGCGAGGTCACGCTTGAGAGCGGCGACGCGATCAAGGCTGCCCGCGCCGCCTATGACGCCCTGACCGACACGCAGAAGGAACTGGTCAAGAACTATGAGGAGCTGACCGCCGCTGAGGAAGCTTACACCGCCCTGGTCGACGCCGCTGCCGCAAAGGCGGTGGACGACCTGATCGATGCCATCGGCGAAGTTACTGCCGACAGCGGCGACGCGATCAAGGCTGCCCGCGCCGCCTATGACGCTCTGACCGACACGCAGAAGGAACTGGTCAAGAACTATGAAAAGCTGCTCGCTGCCGAGGAGCTGTATGAGGAACTGACGGCATCGGCTGCGGCAATCGCCCAGAAGGCCGCTGAGGAAGCCAAGCAGGCGCAGGAAGAGGCCGAGGCCGCGCAGAAGGCCGCCGAGGAAGCCGCTGAGGCCGCCAAGGCCGCGCAGGAGGCCGCCGAGGCCGCCGCTGCCAAGGCCGGCGAGAACAACGCCGCTGCCGAGGAAGCCCGCAAGGCTGCTGAAACCGCGCAGGCCGCTGCCGAAGCCGCACAGGCCAAGGCCGAAGAGGCTCAGAAGAAGGCCGAAGAGGCCAAGACCGGTGCCGAAGCCGCCCGGAAGGCCGCCGAGGAGAACAACGCCGCCGCTGCCGCCGAGGCTGCGAAGGCTGTTTCCGAGGCATTGAAGGCTGCCGAAGAGGCTGGCCGCTCCGCGCAGAGCGCCACGCAGGCTGCTCAGAGCGCTGCGCAGGCTGCCGAGAGCATGCTGAAGGCGCAGGAGGCTCAGGCCGCCGCCGAGGCTGCCCAGGCTGCCGCCGAGGCCGCGCAGGCCAAGGCCGAAGAGGCCCAGAAGAAGGCCGAGGAGGCCGCCGCTTCCAGCGCCGAGGACAAGGCTGCCGCCGAGAAGGCCGCTGAGGAAGCCAAGGCTGCCAAGAAGGCTGCCGAGGATGCAAAGGCCGCTGCCGAGGACGCCAAGGCCGCTGCCGAGCTCGCGCTCGAGGCTGCCAAGAAGTCCGAGGTCGAGGCTGCCGCATCTGCCGCCGAGGCTGCCGAGTATGCCCGCCAGATGGCCGAGACCTATCAGAAGGTCGTCGAGATCAAGGCGGAGCTGATCAACTATCTGGCCGAGGCTCAGGCCGCTGCCGAAAAGGCAGAGGAAGAACGCAAGGCCGCCGAAGAGGCCCGCAAGGCTGCCGAAGAGGCTGCCCTCGCCGCCTCGAAGTACACCGCAACGTTTGAGCTGGCACAGCTCCTGCACGAGAGCGAGACCCTGACCGGTCACGCCCGTGAGGACTATGCCAAGGTCATCGAGGACGCCAAGGCCGCCATCGAGGCTGCCAAGACGCCCGAGGAGGTCGACGAGATCCTTGCGGCCGCACGCGAGGCCCTCAAGACCGCAGGCTGCCCGAGCACGAACTTCACCGACGTGGAGGAGAATGGCTGGTATCATACCGGCGTCGACTTCATGGTGAGAAACGGCTTCATGAACGGCGTCGCGGACGATGCGTTCGACGTCGACGGCAACCTGACCCGCGCCCAGCTCGTGACGATCCTCTATCGCATCGCGGGCGAGCCGGAGAGCACGGCCACGAACCCGTTTGCCGACGTGGCGGACGGTCAGTGGTACACGAACGCTGTCATCTGGGCAGCGGAGAACGGCATCGTCAAGGGCGTGAACACCACGACGTTCGCCCCGAACGACCAGATCACCCGTGAGCAGATCGCGACGATCCTCTTCCGCTATGCCAAGGCGGAGAAGGTCGAGGGCAAGCTCGCCGGCTTCCCGGATGCTGAGAAGGTCTCCGATTACGCCGCCGACGCCATGGCGTGGGCAGTGGAGCAGGGCCTCATCAACGGTATCTCCGAGAGCGACGGCAAGACCTACCTCGCCCCGCAGGAGACCGCGACCCGCGCCCAGATCGCCGTCATTCTGATGCGCTATCTGACTGCGGAGAACTGATCCAAAAAAATCCCTGCCCGCCGATGCAGGCAGGGGAGGAGCCGCCCACCCGGGCGGCTCCTTTTTGACTTTTGCGGCGCGCTGTCGATCGTACCCTTATTGTAGGGGAGCGGCATGCCGCTCCCGGTGCTGCACTGCCGATTCGCACAGGCTATCGCTAAAACGGCGATGGCTCCCGATTTGTCATTGCGAGGGCGCTTTGCGCCCGTGGCAATCTCGGGGAGGCAGTTGCGTTTTCGCCGGGAGTGTCCTGTTATCCGGCCGGGTACTGCGAGATTGCCACGTCGCTTCGCTCCTCGCAATGACACATCAGGAAGCATGGCGCAGGAAACGGTACACTGCACCGAATTGGTGCTGCTTTTGCCGCTTCGCGCACGGGCGGGGCATGCCCCGCCCCTACCATGAATGACCCAGAATGACCCAATACAGACGCAAAAAACCGGCGCAGGGGGGCCTGCGCCGGTAAGGGGATATCTTCAAAATCAGGCAAGGCGGAAGCGGAGCATATTCCACGAGGCGGCGGGGAGCTCCGGGGCTTCTGCGCCGACGGCGACCTCGCGCGGCAGAGCGGGCTGGGCGTCTGCGGTGTTCTCGGAGTCCAGCGAGGGAGCGGTCAGCGTGACATGCTGCTCCAGCACGGCGTTCAGGCCGTCGAGCTCCAGCGTCATGGCCTCGTCGAGGCTTTTGTTCACGGCAAAGACCGTCACATGCGTGCCGTCCTCGGAGAGCACGGCGGAGCTGGAAAGGTACGGGGCCTTCGGGCTGACACCGCAGGCATAGGTCGGGACCTCGACCTCCTGCTGCAGGGCCGTGCCGCGGCCGAACTGCGAGCCATAGAGGAACGGCCAGTACGTCGTCTGCGCCCAGGCGCGGCCGCCCGGCTCGGTCATAATGGGGGCCAGCGCGTTGACGAGCTGGGCCAGGCAGGCGACCTTCACGACGTCGGCGTGGTTGAGCAGGGTGTTGAGCATGCTGCCGACGAGCAGAGCGTCTGCAAAGTCGTAGTTCTCCTCTTCAATGGGGCGGGCGACCGTCCACTTCTCCGGCACCCTGCCGCTCTTGGCATAGTGATACCAGACGTTCCACTCGTCGAACGACAGACCGATATGCTTGTCGCTGCCGACCTCAAGGCGGATCTTTTCGCAGATGGCGGCGACCTCCTGAATGAACTCGCCCATCTCCTCGCTGCGTGCAAGGAAATTCATGACGTCGCCCTCATGGTTCGTATAATACTGATGGAGCGACAGATAGTCGACGTAGGGATAGCTCTGGCGGAGGACCTCCTCTTCCCAGGTGCCGAACGTCGGCATCGTGCGGTAGGAGCTGCCGCAGGCGACGGTCTCGATGGTCGGGTCGAACATCTTCATGAGCTTGGCCGTCTCGCAGGCGATGCGGCCGTATTCCGTGGCCGTCTTCGAGCAGATCTGCCAGGGGCCGTCCATCTCGTTGCCGAGGCACCAGAGCTTGACGTTATAGGGGGCCTCGCGGCCATTTTCGCGGCGCTTGTCCGCCCAGTAGGTGTGCATGTCGCCGTTGCAGTATTCCAGCAGCTCCACGGCGTCCTTCGGCGTGCCGGTGCCGAGGTTCACGGCCATCATCGGCTGCGCGCCGATACGCTCGCACCACTGCAGGAACTCGTCCGTGCCGACCTGATTCGGCTCAATGGCGCTCCACGCCATGTCGGGGCGGACGGGACGCCTGTCCTTCGGGCCGATGCCGTCGCGCCAGTCGTAGCCGGAGAGGAAGTTGCCGCCCGGATAGCGGATCTGCGTGACATGCAGCGGGCGGATCAACGCCTCCACGTCGCCGCGGAAGCCGAAGGCGTCGGCGGTCGGGTGACCCGGCTCATAGATGCCAGTATAGACGGCGCGGCCGAGATGCTCGATGAACGAGCCAAACACGCGGGGATCGATGGGGGAGATGATGCAGTCCTTCTGAAGTCGGATGCGAGCTTTCATGAATTAACCTCCTGTGGATTCTCGTTTGATGATCGTACATTCCAGCATGATGTCCTTCTGCGCCGGATGCTTGCCGGAGAGCATGTCCAGCAGGGTATGGCCCGCACTCTGGCCCATCTGGAACAGCGGCAGGGCGACGGTGGAGAGCGACGGGCGGCAGACGGAGCTGATCTCACGGTTATCGTAGCCGATGAGGAAGATGTCCCTGCCGACCTCGATGCCGTTCTGGTTGCACCAGTCGATCACACCGGTGCCGACAAGGTCATTCTGGGCGAAAATGGCCTTTGCGCCCGCACGGATGAGCTCGCCGCCGAAACGGTAGCCGGAGTCACGGTCCCAGTCACTTGCGCGGACGAGCGAAGAGTCATAGGCTACGCCGTGGTCGTGCAGGGCCTGCAGGAAGCCGTTGGCGCGGCGCAGGGTGTGCACGGAGTGGATGGGACCCGTGATCATGCCGATGTGCTCCGACGTGTGCTCCAGCAGAGTGCCCGTGGCCTCATAGGCGGCAAGACGGTCATCATAGCCGACGCAGGGCACGTCCTGATCCTCGCAGGTGCAGTAGACGCACACGAACGGGATATGGGCATGCGCCTTCAGCGATGCGACAAGGTGGCTGTGACAGCCGATATAGATGATGCCCGCGACCTGCTTGGACAGCAGATCGTTCACGGCTGAGCGGACGAGAAGGTTGCTCTCTGGGTAGTCCCAGGGATTGTCGTGGTAGCGCTTGTTGAAACGCAGATTGCTCAGAATATAATGATAGTTCAGCGTCTCGCATACGGAGGCGACGCCGTCGACGATCTCCGGCGTGTTGAAGACGGTCAGGTCCTCCGTGATGATGCCGATGGTGTGCGCGTCGCCGAGCTTCAGCGAGCGGGCATTGAGATTCGGGCGGTAATTGAGCTGGTCCGCGATCTGCAGAATACGGTCGGCCGTCTCCTGCTTGACGCCGGATTTATTGTTCAGGACCTTGGAGACCGTTGCAATGGATACACCGGCCCGGTCCGAGATCTCGCGAATGGTTGCCATGAAATAGTTCACCTTCTCTGGTTTTTTACAATGCGGAGCGTTGATATAATCATATCATACCGCATGAAAAACAGCAAGAGCTAAACGTTTTATTTCGGGGAAAATGCTAAATTTGACGCAAATTACAGGGAAATTCCGCGTGCTGCACATTTTTAGGCTTACATGCAGGCCGGAACGGGCCGCGGAGCGGCAGATGCGCAAGTTGAACGTTGTGAATTCTGCACAAAAAGGGGCTGGAAAAGTTGTATAAACTCACGATTCTGTAATTCCGCCTTTACAAATCCGAAAAATATGATATAATCAGGTCAGAAAAAGTTAAACGTTTAAATCACCGGACGCCAATTGCGGCTTCGGCACGCGGCGACCGACGACGGATTCCGCGTTTTCTTTTCCAATTTTTTCTTAAACGTTTAACCATCAATGGAGGTTCCACATTATGGCAAGCAAGATCACGATCCCCGATTTGAAAAAAATTAGAGTAACGGATCCGCTGTTCAGCCATTACGCGGACATGGTTGCAAAGAAAATGATCCCCGTGCAGTGGGAGATCCTCAACGGCAAGCAAGGCCAGAGCCGCTGCTTCTGCATTGATAATTTCCGCATCGCCGGCGGCACGCTCCAGGGCGAGCACCGCGGTGTCGTGTTCGGTGATACCGATGCCTATAAATGGCTTGAGGCTGTTGCTTATTGCGCAAATAACGGCGAAACGGAGTACATCTCCCAGGCGGATGAGCTCATCGAGATCATCGGGCAGGCCCAGCAGCCGGACGGCTACCTGAACACCTATTTCACGGTCTGTCATCCCGAGCTCCGCTGGAAGAACCTCACCGAGGGCCACGAGCTCTACAGCGCGGGGCACCTCATCGAGGCTGCCGTCGCCTACTATAACGCCACCGGCAAGCGCCGCCTGCTCGATATCGCTGCCAGGTTCGCGGACCTCATATGCGAGACCTTCGGCGACGGCGAGGGTCAGCTTCCGGGCTATCCCGGCCATCAGGAGATCGAGCTTGCGCTCGTGAAGCTCTGGCGCGTGACGGGCGAGGAGCGCTACCTGAAGACGGCTCGCTTCTTCATTGACTGCCGCGGCCGCACGCCGAACTATCTCCTGCGCGAGATGAACGATCCGCAGCATAAGCTGATCTTCCCGGAGCTGCGCAGCTACGATCCGTCCTACTCCCAGTCGCATGTGCGCCCCGTGGAGCAGAAGACAATGGAGGGCCACGCAGTCCGCGCCATGTACCAGTGCAGCGCAATGGCCGATCTGGCCGATATCCAGCAGGACGAGGCCTTGCGCAATGCCTGCCAGACGCTCTGGGACAATGTCACGAAGCGCCGTATGTATATCACGGGCGGCATCGGCTCGTCCGGCCTGCTTGAGCGCTTCACCGTGGATTACGACCTGCCGAACGACCGCATGTACTGCGAAAGCTGCGCGTCCATCGGTCTGATGATGTTCGGCCAGCGCATGGCGGCCATGTTCCGCGACGCCTCGTACTACGAGACGGTGGAGCGCGCCCTGTGCAACACGGTGCTCGGCGGCGTCAGCGCTGCGGGCGACCGCTACTTCTACGTCAATCCGCTGGAGGTCTGGCCTGCAAACTGCAAGGACCACACTTCCATTGAGTATCTCAAGCCCGTCCGCCAGCCGTGGTTCGAGGTTGCCTGCTGCCCTGCGAATATCGCGCGCACGCTCGCTTCCCTCGGCCAGTACATCTATGCGGTCGATGACCGCAGCATTTATGTCAACCTGCTCGTCGGCTCGACCATCGAGACGACCCTGCGCGATACCGACGTCCGCATCGAGCAGCGCAGCGGCCTGATGCATGGCGGCGAGCTGGAGCTGGACGTCCGCTCGAGCGGCACACACCCCATCGTTGTGCGCCTGCGCCTGCCGAAGTGGCTTGAGAAGCCCGTCTTCCGCCTGAACGGCGAGGGCATCCAGCCTGCGGTCGAGAACGGCTATGCCGTACTGGCCGTGAACTGCGCAGGAGAGCATCACTTCACGCTCAGCGGCTCGGTGCCCGTGCACCGCTGCGCCGCAAACCTGTGTGTTCGCGCCGATGTCGGCCGCGTCGCGCTGCAGAAGGGGCCGTTCGTCTACTGCTTCGAGCAGCAGGACAACGGCGAAAACCTTGCGGCGCTGCGCATGGCGCCGGATGCCGCCGTCGAGGAAAAGGCACCCACTGAAGGCCTGCCCGGTGATCTGCCGGAGCTGGATGTGAGCGGCTGCCGCATCGTTTCAACCGGTGTGGACGACGCTGAGCTCTATGCCGACTGCGCCCTGCGCACGGAGCCGTGCATGCTGCACGCCGTCCCCTATGGCCTGTGGGGCAACCGCACGCCCGGCGAGATGCGCGTCTGGGTCGATACCACCATTTCGTAATTATACGCAGCAGGAAGCTGCTATAATAAAAAACTTGAAATGAAGAAAGGAACCTGAACCATGAAGAAGATCATCGCGCTCCTGCTGTGCCTCCTGATGATCGTTGGTATGGTCGCCTGCGCAACCAACACCGACAACAACGATCAGACCGACGGCTCTCAGGACACCACCCCCGCCACGGAGAACTCCGATTCCTCCGATGACACCAACGGCAATGACGGCGACGTCGTCACCATCACCTACTCCTACTGGGGCACCCCGGACGAGGCTGCCAGCGTGCAGGCCGTCGCCGACAAGTTCCACGAAGAGTATCCGAACATCAAGGTTGAGGTCATGGCGATCCCCAACGAAGAGTATGTCACGAAGCTGAACACCATGGCTACCGCGGGTGAGCTTCCCGACTGCGGCATCATGAACGAGTCCGGCGTTCTGGACTTCGCTTCCGACGGCCTGCTGTACGACATCTCCGCCATGTACGAGGGCGCCGACTCCATGCCCCTTGATTCCATCACCTTCAAGAGCGAAGGCAAGCCCGTTGCTTACTCCGCTGCGAACGAAGTCCTGTCCCTGTACTACAACAAGGACATGTTTGATGCCGCCGGCCTGGACTATCCGTCCGCTACCGAGGCTATGACCTGGGACGAGTTCGTCACCCTGGCCAAGACCCTGACCCTCGACGCCAACGGCAACAACGCCCTGAGCCCGGATTTCGACAAGGAAAACATCAAGCAGTACGGCTGCGTCGTTGATAACTGGACCTGGCAGCTTGAGGTTTGGGCACTGTCCAACGGCGGCCGCTGGTTCACCGAGGACGGCTCCGCCTGCACCATCAATGACCCGAAGGTCATCGAGTCCATCCAGAAGGTCGCTGACCTGACCCTCGTTGAGAACTGCATGCCTTACAATGCAGGCCTCGAGGACAACGGCATGCAGCGCTCTCTGCTGACCGGCACCGTCGCCATGGCGACCGCTGGCGCATGGAACGTCGGCACCTGCCTTGCCACCGCCCGTGACGAAGGCCTGAACTATGGCGTCGCCCGTCTGCCGAAGATGGTCAACGAGGTCACCATCTGCACCGGCGGCCCGCAGGTCGTCTTCTCCCAGACCAAGCATCCGGAAGAGGCCATGACCTTCATCAAGTGGTACATGAAGGAAGAAAACAGCTGGGACAGCCTGATCGCCACCGGCATCTGGATGCCCATCCTCGAAGAGTACTACACCGATGAGACCCTCACCAACAAGTGGATCGACAACCCCAACTTCCCGGATCATGACGAGTACAAGGGTGCTGTCGTTGACTACGCAAGAGATTGCGCTGAGTCTACCTGCTGGTACTACATCCCGCACACCACCGAGTTCATCGAGCTCCTCCGCACGGTCCTCGGCCCGGTCTGGACCGGCGAGCAGACCGCTGAGCAGGCGATCACCGAGAACTACGACGCACTGAACGCAGTGTTCATGGGCGAGTAAGCAGAACCCTCTGACTGATATCTGAAACCCCGGTTTTGGCCGGCCGCCCGGAGCGGCGGCCGGCCAAAATGTCTTTTTCAACTCCTAACTCAAAGAAAGGGTGAGCAAGTTGCCCAAACGCACTAAGAAACCCAAGAGCAAGCTGCTCCGCAAGGAAGCGCGCGCTGCGTATCTCTACCTCATCCCCGCATTTATCGGCCTGATCGTGCTGACCTATATTCCGCTGATCGCGGTGTTCGGCCTGAGCTTTTTCAAGTGGGGCGGAACCGGCGCACCGGAATGGAACGGCATCAATAACTATATCAAGCTCTTCACCACGGATCCGTACTTCAAGGAATCCATCAAAGTCACCGTCTATTTCTCCCTGCTTGCTGTCGTCGGCAGCATGGTCTATTCGCTGATTGTCGCAATGCTGCTCAACCGCAAGATCCCCGCCCGCGGCTTCTTCCGCGCGGTCTTCTACCTGCCCTATGTGCTGCCCGCAGCCGCCGTCTACATCGGCTGGAGCTGGCTGTACAACACGGAGTGGGGCCTGTTCAACTACATCCTCTCCAAGCTCGGCATCGAACGCCTGATGTTCGTCAGCTCGTCCTCGCAGGTCGTTCCGTCGCTGGCATTGATCGCCGTGTGGCTCTCCGGCAACCTGATCGTGATTTTCCTGGCGGGCCTGCAGAATGTGCCCCGCGTGTACCATGAGGCCGCCGAGATCGACGGCGCAAACGCATGGCAGCGCTTCTGGCATGTGACCTTCCCCAGCATGACCCCCATTATCTTCTATAATATGCTGATGTCCCTGATCACCAACATGCAGGTCGTCACGCCTGCCCTCGCTCTGACGAAGGGCGGCCCCGGTAAATCCTCTTACTTTATGTCCTACATGCTCTACAACTACGCGTTCAAGCAGCGCGGCAAGATCGGTCTCGCCTGCGCGATCGCCTTCGTGCTGTTCCTGCTGATCGGCGCCTTTACGCTGCTGCTGTTTGCCACCAGTAAGAGCTGGATCTTCTATGAAGGAGGCGACGACAAATGAGCAGCCTGAAAAGCCGCAAGCGCACCGAGCGCATCACGAATGCGCTGTGCTTCATCGCGCTGATCTTCCTGACCTGTCTGTGCATGCTGCCCATCTGGTGGATCTTCCGCTCCAGCCTGATGTCGAACGCCGAGCTGTTCAAGTGGCCGCCTGCCTTCTTACCGCCGCGCTGGCTGTTCTCGAACTACGCCAACACGCTGGAATACTTCAAGTTCTGGACCTACCTGAAGAACACGATGATCATCATCGTCCCGTCTGTCATCTTCGGCACCATCACGGCCACGATGTGCGGTTATGCCTTCGCACGCCTGCGCTTCCGCCTGCGGAACTTCCTGTTCACGCTGTGCGTCGGCTCCATGCTGCTGCCGACCATGGTCACGCTCATCCCGCTGTACATCATGTGGACGAAGTTCTTCAACATGTCCAACACGTTCTGGCCGCTGATCCTGCCGTATCTCTGCGGCGGCGGCGCGTTCAACATCTTCCTCATCCGCCAGTTCGTCCGCTCCATCCCGCGTGAGCTCGACGAAGCTGCAACGATCGACGGCGCAGGCTACTTCCGTATCCTCCTCAACGTCATCGTTCCTTCCATCAAATCGGCGATGATCGTCGTCGCCATGTTCCTCTTCATCCAGATCTGGAACGATCTGCTCCAGCAGATGATCTATATCAATACGGACGATAAGTTCACGATCTCCATGGGCCTGAGCCAGCTCAAGGGCTCCCTGAAGACGGACTGGTCCGCCATCATGTGCGGCACCTGCATGTCCTTCGTGCCCGGCGTCGTGTTCTATCTCCTCGGTCAGCGGTACTTCGTCGAAGGCATCGTGATGACCGGTATGAAAAACTGATGCAGCGCGGAATGCGTCGGGAAGGCCGCGGCCTTCCCGCGCCCCGCGAGGGTGCGCGTCGGTTTTTCTATCTGTTTTGGAACCATGCATGGAAGCTCATCCGTCTGAACCTGCTGTTTTTGGCCTGCTGCATCCCGGTCGTGACGATGCCGGCTGCGCTGTGCGCCATGGACCGCGCTCTCATTGTGCTCGTGCGCGAGGGCAATGTGCTTTTGTGGGAGGAGTTCCGGGACGAATTTAAAAAGGATTTTTGGCGCAGTCTTCCGCTCGGGCTGCTGTTCGGCGGACTGCTGTTTCTGGGATATTTCCTGCTCAGCCTCGGCATGGGCAACTTCGGTACCTTCCTCGGTCCGATGTTCTTCGCCTTCGGCCTGTTTGCCATCGGCTTCGCGCTCGGCCGCGGGAGCTATGCCTTCCTCATGCGCGCCATGTTCGATCTGCCCAACGGCCAGATCCTGAAGAATGCCAACGGCATGTCCGCCCTGCGCGGCGGCCGCGGCTGGCTTCCAATCGTGGTGCATGGCGTCGGCTTCCTGTTCGGCTTCAGCTTTTTCCCGTACACGCTGATCGTGATCGCACTGTTCGGCATCAGCCTGCCGCAATATCTGATCTGCTATCTGCTCAACGGCCCCATCCAGAAAAACATCATTTCTCCGTGGGAGAGAATGTAGGCTCAAAAGGAGACATAATATGACTCATACGCTTGGTATCGAATTTGGCTCGACCCGTATCAAGGCCGTCCTGATCGACGAAGCCTTCCGCCCGGTCGCCTCCGGCGACTACACCTGGAAGAGCGACCTCTGCGACGGCGTCTGGACCTATGATCTTGAGGAGGCCTGGAGCGGCCTTCGCACGGCACTGCGCGCCCTCGGTGAGGTCTCCGTGGATGCCATGGGCATCTCGGCCATGATGCACGGCTATCTGGCCTTTGACAAGGACTGGAATTTGCTCACGCCCTTCCGCACCTGGCAGAACACCATGACGGGCGAAGAGGCGGCGGAGCTGACGGAGCTGTTCGGCTTCAACATCCCGCAGCGCTGGTCGATCGCGCATCTCTGGCATGCCATCCGCACCGGCGAGGCGCATGTCGGCAAGCTTGCGCACATCACGACGCTGGCGGGATATTTCCACTATATGCTCACCGGCGTGAACGCCGTCGGCATCGGCGAGGCCTCCGGCATGTTCCCCATCGACAGCGAAACGCTGGACTATGACCGCGGCATGATGGAAAAGTTCGACCGCCTCATCGCGGAGCAGCCCTTCACGCTGCGCGATCTGCTGCCGCAGGTCCTGCCCGCCGGTGTCCCGGCAGGCAAGCTGACCGCCGCCGGTGCGGCCCGCCTCGAGGGCCTGCTGCCCGAGGGCATCGTGTTCGCCCCGGCCGAGGGCGACGCCGGTACCGGCATGACGGCCACGAACGCCGTCGGCCCGCGCACGGGCAACGTCTCCGCCGGTACGTCCATCTTCTCCATGGTCGTTCTGGAGCATCCGCTGCAGAAGGTCTATCCGGAGATCGATCTTGTCACCACGCCGACGGGCCGCCCCGTCGCCATGGTGCACTGCAACAACTGCACGAATGATATGAACGCCTGGGCAGGCGTCCTGCGCGAGACGGCCGAGCTGTTCGGCAGCTCCGTCGACACGGGCGAGCTGTTCACGAAGCTCTACCGCAAGAGCCTTGAGGGCGAGGCCGACTGCGGCGGCGTCATGGTCGTGAACTATCTGGCAGGCGAGGGCGTGACCCATCTCGATGAGGGCCGCCCGCTGGTCCTGCGCCGCCCGGACAGCCGCTTCACGCTGGCAAACTTCCTGCGCGCACAGCTCTATTCCACCATGGCTACGCTGAAGATCGGCATGGACCTGCTCGCCTCCGAGCAGGTGGCCATCGATTCGCTCACCGGCCACGGCGGCTTGTTCAAGACGCCGGGCGTCGGCCAGAAATACATGGCCGCGGCCTGCGGTGCGCCCGTGACCGTCATGGAGAGCGCCGGAGAAGGCGGCCCCTACGGCATGGCGCTTCTGGCGGCCTTCGTCCTGCAGGGCGGCGGCGAGACGCTTGAGAACTTCCTCGCAAGGCACGTCTTTGCCGATGCCGTCCGCATGACGCTCCAGCCGGACCCGGCGGACGTTGAAGGCTTCCGCACGTTCCTCAATCAGTATAAGGCCTGTCTCCGCGTGGAGCAGGCTGCCACAGAAAATCTGTAAGGAGTGTACAAAGATGAAAAACTATGAATTCTGGTTTGTCGTTGGCTCGCAGACGCTGTACGGCGAAGAGGTGCTCCGCACCGTCGCTGCCCGCGCCGAGGAAATGGCGCAGAAGCTCTCTGCCGTTCTGCCCTATCCCCTGAAGTACAAGGTCACTGCCAAGAGCAACGCCGAGATCCTCGACGTTGTGAAGGAAGCCAACTATAACGACGCCTGCGCCGGTATCGTGACGTGGTGCCATACGTTCTCTCCGTCCAAGATGTGGATCAACGGTCTGGAGCTGCTCCAGAAGCCGTGGTGCCACTTCGCCACGCAGTATAACCGTGAGATCCCGAACGAAGAGATCGACATGGACTTCATGAACCTGAATCAGGCTGCCCACGGCGACCGCGAGCACGGCTTCATCGGCGCCCGCCTGCGCGCCCCGCGCAAGATCATTGCCGGTTACTGGCAGGACGGCGACGTGCAGGAGCGTCTGGCCAGCTGGATGAAGGTCGCCGTCGGCGTCGCCTTCTCCCGCAGCCTGAAGGTCATGCGCTTCGGCGACAACATGCGCGAAGTCGCCGTCACCGAGGGCGATAAGGTCGAGGTGCAGCGCAAGCTTGGCTGGCAGGTCAACACCTGGGCCGTCGGCGATCTCGTCAAGGAGATGAACGCCGTCACGGAGGCCGAGGTCGACGCACTCATGGACGTCTACCGCGCGAAGTATGATTTTGCGACGGACAACGTCGAAGCCATCCGCTATCAGGCGCGCGAAGAGATCGCCATGAAGAAGATGATGGACCGCGAGGGCTGCAAGGCCTTTGCCAACACGTTCCAGGACCTCTACGGCATGGAGCAGCTGCCCGGTCTGGCTTCCCAGCATCTGATGGCGCAGGGCTATGGCTACGGCGGCGAGGGCGACTGGAAGGTCTCCGCCATGACCGCCATCCTGAAGGCCATGGGCGAGGGCGGCAACGGCGCGTCCGGCTTCATGGAGGACTATACCTATCATCTTGTCAAGGGTCAGGAATACAGCCTCGGCGCACACATGCTCGAGGTCTGCCCGAGCCTTGCCAGCGCCCGTCCGCGCATCGAGACCCATCCGCTTGGCATCGGCATGAACGAGAAGGATCCCGCCCGTCTGGTCTTCGAGGGCAAGGCCGGTAAGGCCATCGTCGTCAGCCTGATCGATATGGGCGGCCGTCTGCGCCTCATCGTGCAGGACATCGAGGCCGTGAAGCCCATCATGCCCATGCCGAACCTGCCCGTCGCCCGCGTTATGTGGAAGGCCATGCCGAACCTCACGACCGGCGTCGAGTGCTGGATCACCGCCGGCGGCGCGCACCACACCGTCCTGTCCTATGACGTCACGGCCGAACAGATGCGCGACTGGGCCCGCATCATGGACATCGAGTATGTTCACATCGGCGCGGATACCACGGTGGAGTCTCTGGAGCACGACCTGTTCCTGAGCGACCTTGCGTGGAAGCTGAAGTAAGGAGCACGCTATGCTGGAGGAACTGAAGCGTCAGGTGCTGGAGGCTAATCTCCTGCTGCCGAAGCACGGTCTCATCACCTTTACCTGGGGCAACGTCTCCGGGATCGATCGCGCCAGCGGTCTGGTCGTCATCAAGCCGTCCGGCGTCAGCTATGACGGCATGACGGTCGGGGATATGGTCGTCGTGGATCTGGACGGCAAGGTCGTCGAGGGCAAATGGAAGCCCTCGAGCGACACGCCGACACATGTGGAGCTGTACCGTGCCTTTCCCGGCATCGGCGGCATCGTCCACACGCACTCCCGCTGGGCAACGAGCTTTGCACAGGCGGGCGTCGGCATCATCCCTATGGGTACGACGCAGGGCGACTACTTCTATGGTGAGATCCCCTGCACCCGTCCGATGACGCCGGAGGAGATCGCGGGCGAATATGAGAAGGAGACCGGCAAGGTCATCATCGAGACGTTCGCGGGCAAGGACCCCGAGGCCATCCCCGCTGTGCTGGTCAACAGCCACGGCCCGTTCGCCTGGGGAACCGATGCCGAAAACGCCGTGCACAATGCGGTCGTTCTGGAGGAGGTCGCCTTCATGAACTTCCATGCGCTGCAGCTCAGCCCGAACCGCGGCGCGATGCAGCAGGAGCTGCTCGATAAGCACTACCTGCGCAAGCACGGGAAAAATGCCTACTACGGACAGGGCTGATCTGTCTTACAGATAGGGAGAAGAGAGGAAATGGAGCTGCTCCGTCGGAGCGGCTCCATTTTCCGGTTTTGGGGGCTTGACAACCGTTCCAACTCGTGCTAGTATAATGCCTAGAAAAACAGTGGGTTATGTAGGAATTCGAAAGGAGCCTGTTTTATGAAAGTCTATCACAGCATTTCCGAGCTTGTCGGCCACACGCCGCTCGTGCAGCTGCAGCGCTTTGCCGCGGCGCGCGGCCTGAAGGCAAACCTGCTGGCCAAGGTCGAATATTTTAACCCCGCGGGCAGCGTAAAGGACCGCATCGCCTGTGCCATGCTGGACGATGCCGAGCAGCGCGGCCTGCTGAAGCCGGGCGCGGTCATCGTCGAGCCGACGAGCGGCAACACCGGCATCGGCCTTGCCGCCATGGCAGCCGCGCGCGGCTACCGCGTCATCCTGACCATGCCGGAGACCATGAGCGTCGAGCGCCGCAACCTGCTCAAGGCCTATGGTGCGCAGCTTGTCCTGACGGACGGTGCGCAGGGCATGAAGGGCGCCATCGCCAAGGCGGAGGAGATCGCCGCGCAGACGCCCGGCAGCTTCCTGCCCGGCCAGTTCACGAATCCGGCCAACCCCGCCATCCACCGCGCCACGACCGGCCCGGAGATCTGGCAGGATACGGACGGGACCGTCGATATTTTCGTTGCAGGCGTCGGCACCGGCGGCACCATCACGGGCACGGGCGAATATCTGAAGTCGCAGAACCCGAATGTGCGCGTCGTCGCGGTCGAACCGGCCGGTTCGCCGGTCCTGTCCAAGGGCACGCCCGGCCCGCACAAGATTCAGGGCATCGGTGCGGGCTTCGTACCGAAGACGCTCAACACCTCCGTCTATGACGAGGTCTTCCCCGTGGAAAATGAGGACGCCTTCGCCATCGGCCGCGCGCTGGCGCGGGAGGAGGGCCTGCTTGTTGGCATTTCGTCCGGCGCGGCGGTCTTTGCGGCGGCGGAGCTGGCCAAGCGACCGGAAAATGCAGGCAAGACCATTGTCGCCCTGCTCCCGGATACCGGTGAGCGCTACCTCTCCACTGCCATGTTCACGGAGTGAGAAAACTGCCCGTTTCTTTCCAGGCTGCCGATTGTGCGCTGTAGGGGAGCGGCATGCCGCTCCCGGCGCAATGCTGCCAACTGGTACAGACTGTCGTCAAAATGGGAAAGGTTCCCGGGTTTGTCATTGCGAGGCCCAAACAGGGCCGTGGCGATCTCGCAGTGCCCAGTAGGATCACGGGGAAGCTATCGGCAAAATCGTAACTGCCTTCCCGAGATTCCCACGTCGCTTCGCTCCTCGGAATGACAAATCGGGGGAGCGCGGTGGTGCACCAGCGCCCCTGCGCGTTTGAATTGTCCTGTACAGACCCAAAACAAAATAGCGCACCCGCTGCGGGTCTCCGCAGCGGGTGATTTTATGTTGCCCTATTGCAAAAACAGAAAGATCGCCAGCGTCATCAGCACGGAGCCGGAGTCCTCGTTGCCCTCCGACAGGAGCAGCAGCAAAATGAGCACGACCAGCACATCACCGCTGTCCATGCCGGGGATCAGCCCCTCCAGAAACGGCAGCCGCAGCGGTGGGCGCGGCGGACCGGGCGGCGGGGGAGGACACGGCGGCGGTCCCGGCGGCTGCGGCGCAGGCGGCGGACCGGGGCAACACGGCTGCCCCGGCGGTGGGCCGGGCGGACGCTTCGGCTCCGGGACGGGCTTACGTTGGTATTGCCCGCCGGGCGTTGGGGTATAACGGTTATACATCGTTCGGCCCTCCCAGCAGGCCGCCGTGCTGCTTCAGCGCGCCGCCTGCGATCTGCGAGATGCGCGCGATGCGCATCGCCCGGTCAAGCTTTTCCCGCCGCTCCGGGCGCAGATAGGGCTTGAGCGCCGCAAGCAGCGCCTCCTGCGGCCCGTCCTTCTGATTCGCCTGCCGGACGAGCTGCAGGATGCCGCGCACGAAGGCGTCGTCGCCGGGCGGCGGGCCGGGTGACGGCCCGGGCGGCGGACCGGGGGGCGGGGGCGCATCGGGCGGCCCCATGCCGAGCGACTGCGCGAATGACATCAGCTGCGCCATGGAATTCGGGTCGTTCAGGACCTGACTGAGCTTTTCCTCCAGATTTTCCGTGCCGATCACCTGCCCTGCTTCAGCTTTTCCAGCAGAGCGGCCGCCTGCGGGTCGTCCAGCAGCGGCTTCAGCATGGCCTGCGCCCCCGCCATGTCGCCGCGCTGCGCCGCTGCCGCCGCCTGCTGCAGCGTCTGCCCGCCGCCGCGGGAGAGCAGCGCAAGGAGCTGCTGTGCCTCCGGGGCGTGAAGGATCCGCTGCGCCTCTTTTTTTGCATCTTCCTGCTTCATAAATGATTGCCTCCCGCTCTGTGGCCTGCTATAATATATGCACCAAACGCGAAGGAGGTGACGCCATGAAGCTTCTGATCCTTTCGGATTCTCATGGCGAGCAGGAATTCATGCAGCTTGCCGTGCGGCGGGAGCGGCCGGACGCCGTGATCCATCTCGGCGACCACTGCGCCGATGCTGACCGTCTTGCGGAGGAATTCTGCGGCCTGCCGGTCCTGAGCGTCCGCGGCAACTGCGACCTGTGGGGCCCACCGCGCGCGGAGACGCTGCTGCGGACCTTTGAGGGCGTGCGCATTTTCGGCACGCACGGGCACCGCTACGGCGTCAAGCAGGGGCTGCTCCGCTTTTCTCTTGCGGCGCAGGAGCAGCAGGCGCAGGTCGCGCTGTTCGGCCATACCCACATTCCCTATTGCAGGCAGGAGGGCGGCCTCTGGCTGCTGAATCCCGGCGCCTGCGGCGGCCGCGCTCCGAGCTGCGGCATCGTGACGGTGGACGGCGGCAAAGCGGTCTGCTGCGTGAAAGATCTGTTACTGGAGGAAACCTTATGATCCTTGCAATTGATATCGGCAATACCAACGTCGTCCTCGGCGGCATCGAGGGGAACGACATCCTGTTTGAGGCGCGCATGGCGACGGACTCCATCAAGACGTCCGATCAGTACTGTGCGGAGCTCAAGAACATTCTGGCGCTGTTCGACGTCGTTCCGTCCATGATCGACGGCACGATCGTCGCGTCCGTCGTGCCGCCGGTGCTCAATTCGTTCCGCACCGCCATCCGCAAGCTGACGGGGAAGAACTGCCTCGTCGTCGGCCCCGGCATCCGCACGGGCCTGAACATCCGCATGGACAATCCCACGGAGATCGGCAGCGACCTCATCGTCGCCTCCGTCGCGGCCATCCATGACTATGGCGCGCCGCTGCTCATCGTGGATATGGGCACGGCGACGACCATCACGGCCATCGACAAGGACGGCGTCTATAGCGGCGGCTGCATCTGCCCCGGCCTGAAGATCTCGCTCGAGGCGCTGACCGGCCGCACGGCCCAGCTCCCCGGCATCAGCCTGGGCGAGCCGCAGCGCGCCATCGGCAAAAATACGCGCGACGCCATGCGCAGCGGCATCATGTTCGGTGCGGCAGCCATGCTCGACGGCCTGCTCGACCGCATGGAGCAGGAGCTTGGGACTCCGGCAACGGTCGTGGCGACGGGCGGCATCTCCAAATTCGTTGTGCCGCTGTGCCGCAGAAAGCTCATCTACGACCGCACCCTGATGCTCAAGGGCCTGAACCTGCTTTATCAGCGCAATGTCCGCGCCTGAGCGGCGCGATCCGCAGGACGCCGTCTTTGCGCCGGAGGAGCTGCTCCGCGCGCTTCCGACGCCCTGCTATGTCTATGATGAGGCGCAGCTCCGCACCCGCGCGGCCCGGCTGCGCAGCGCCTTTTCGTGGAGCGCCGGGTTCCGGGCCTGGTTCCCGGTGCGGGCGCTGCCGAACCCGACCGTCCTGCGCATCCTGCGCGAGGAGGGGCAGGGGGCGCTGTGCGTCACGGCGGGGGAGTACCGGCTGGCGCTGGCCAGCGGCTTTTCCCCGGAGTCCATCCGCTTTGCGCCCGAGTTTCCCACGGACGCCGAGCTGGCCGTTCCGGCTGCGGACCTCGTGCTGGACGACGGCGGGCTGCTGCTCCGGCTGGAGCGGGAGCATCCGCTGCCTGCGCGGCTCGGCCTGCGGCTTCGGCCGGAGCCGGACCGCAGCTTCCACAAGGCGGAGGCCACGCGCTTCGGGATGCGGACGGGCGAGCTGCTGGATACGGCGCAGGAGCTGCGGCTCAAGGGTGTGCGCGAGGTCGGCCTGAGCGCCATGCTCGGCCTTGGCCTGCGCGATCCCGAGGCCTTTTCCGCGCTGGCCCGCGCCCTGTTCACCTGCGCGGCGGCTCTGCATGACAGCTTCGGCCTGCAGGTGTCCTATTGCTGCCTCGGCGGCGGTCTCCCGGTGGCCCATCGCCGCACGGAGCGCGACGCCGACATCGCGGCCGTCTCCCGCGGGGTGCAGGCGGAATTTTCCCAAATCATGGAGCCTGCCGGTTTGGGCGGCGTGCCCGTGGAGACGGGTCTTGGCCGCTGGCTCACGGCCCATGCGGGCATTCTGCTTACAACGGTGACAGGCGTCAAGCGCGGCGCGCAGGATTGGCTCGGTGTGGATGCCAGCCGCGCCGATCTGCTCCGCCCGGAGCTCTACGGGACGTATCATCATATCTCCGTCCTCGGCGACGACCGTGTGGAAGGGCGGCGGCGCTATGCCGTCGGCGACCGCATCCCGGAGCCGCGCGAACCGTTCGGCCAGCGCCTTCTGCCGGAATGCCGCAGAGGCGCGCGTCTTATCATCCATGACGTCGGGGCCTACGGTGCGTCCATGGGCTATTCCTATGGTCTGACGCCGCACTGCGCGGAATATCTCTATCAGGCGGACGGCACGCTTCGCTGCATCCGCCGCGCGCAGCGGGAGGACGAGCTATTCTCCACGCTCGACGAAAACCCGGACTTTACAGCGCCAGCAGAAACGCCGTCAGGGCAAGCAGAAAGCCAACGCCCATCAGAAGGGTGACGGCAGTCTCCACCGCGGCGGCAATGCTGCCGAATTTCCGCTTACGGCGGCGCGGCGCGGGCTGCTCGGGCAGATAGGCGGTCAGATCGATCACGGAATTCATGAACATGCACTTCTTTCCTGCTATTTTTTGCCGGGCAGCTCTGTTTCTGCGGCCCGAACGCTTAGCATGCTCCTATCATACAGGACGAGGTGTCCAATAAATCGGACTTTGGAGGATTTCTATGCTGGAATTTGAATTTTCTTCGCACGGAGCCGGAATGATCCACGCCTATCGCTGGGAGCCGGAGGGCCAGCCGCGCGGTGTGGTGCAGATCATCCACGGCATCGCGGAGTATGTGCCGCGCTATGCCGGGTTTGCGGCCTTCCTCAATGCCCGCGGTTTTCTCGTCACGGGCGAGGACCACATGGGCCACGGCAAGTCTCACGGCACGGAGCCCTGCCATTTTTCCGGCGGCTGGTGCGCCGCCGTGGACGACAGCATAGAGCTGCTGCGCCGCACGCAGCGGGACTATCCCGGCGTGCCGTATTTCGTGCTGGGCCACTCCATGGGCTCATTTTTGACGCGCACGCTGCTGTTTCGCTATCCGGACGCCGGGCTGCGCGCCGCCGTCATCTGCGGCACGGGCTGGCAGCCTGCCCCGGTGCTTGCGGCGGGCCTTGCCCTGTGCGGGCTGGAAAAGCTGCGCCTCGGCGAGACCGGGCGCAGCAAGCTGCTGGCAAATCTGATGTTCGGCGCGTATAACCGGAAATTCCCGGACGCCCGCACGCCGAACGACTGGATCTGCAGCGATCCCGAGGTCGTTGCAAAATACACGGCCGACCCGCTGTGCGGGCAGGACGCGACCATCGGCCTGACGCGCGAGATGCTGCGCGGCATCCGCATGATCCAGAGGCCCGCCAATCTGCAGCGCATGGACAAGGCCCTCCCGGTATTTTTCATCGCCGGAAGGAGCGACCCCGTGGGCAATATGGGCCGCGGGGTGGAAAAGGCGGCGGCTGCCTTCCGTGCGGCCGGGATGCAGGATGTGGCCTGCAAGCTCTATGACGGGCGGCATGAGATCCTCAACGAGAAGGACCGCCAGCTCGTCTATGATGACGTTCTTGCGTTTTATGAGCGGCATCTGGACTGATCTGACGAAAATTGTTACCTTTTTGTAATGTTTTTCGGCTGAAGAACTTGTTAAAAGACCTCTGAATCTTGACGAACGGGAACGGTTTTGTTAAAATGGGGTAGAATCCCGAAAGAAGGAGTTACCCTATGAAGCGAATTCTGTGCGGCGCGCTCTCTGCGCTGCTGATCTTTACCGGCATACAGCTGCCCGTGCGGGCAGAGACGGCCGGGACCGAGGAAACGGCTGCCGTGCAGCCGGAGGAGACCGCTGCGACGGAGCCGGTGGAGTCCGTTCCGGAGGAAACGCAGGATCCCGAGACGATCGGGCCGGATGCGAACGAGCGCGCCCCGCAGGCCATGACGGTCAGCGACAGCGGCATCGCTATGCTCGAGGAGCTGGAGGGCCGCGGCGTCTCCAGCTTCCGCACGGCCCTGACGCAGGTGGAGAACAGCGTGAACAGCTTCCTCTCTGCAAACGGCCTGACCCTGACGCAGCAGCAGTTCGACGCGCTGGCCTCCCTGCAGTTCAACTGCTCCGCCGTGCTTTCGGGCTGCCGCGTGACCCGACTGCTGACGGGCGGGGACTATACCGAGGTCAGCATGGCCAATGCGTGGTGCTCGTGGGTCAGCGTGGGCGGCAGCTATTCTTCCCAAATGCTCGAGCGGCGTATCCGCGAGCTGCAGGTCTATTTCTATGGCGACTATACCGGAAACGAGAGTGACCCCGGCTTCCGCTACCTTGTCCATATGCCGAACGGCGGCTCGCTGGAGGACAACCGTGTCCTGTGCTATCCGCGCGGCGAGACCTATGCCGCACTGCAGACGGCCACGCGCTCCGGCATGTATTTTGCCGGGTGGTACACGGCAGCCTCCGGCGGCGCGCACATTACCAATTCCACACCCGCGGCGGAGAATCTCATCGTCTATGCCCACTGGTCCTCGACCCCGGTCGAAAACCCGAACGAGGACAACGGCGGCAGCGGCGAGGATCCCGTCACGCTGAAGACGAGCGAGGCCTGCATCCAGTTTATCAAGGATCACGAGGGCTTCAGCAAGTTCGCCTACTGGGACTACGGCCAGTGGACGATCGGCTACGGCACGCGCTGCGAGAAGGATGAATTCCCCGACGGCATCACGGAGGAGGAGGCCGACCAGCGCCTGCGCCTGATGCTCGTGGACTTTGAAAAAATGGTGGACGACGTGCTCGATGCCTCGCCGCTGGTCCACACGCAGTCGCAGTATGACGCGATGATCAGCTTCACGTTCAACCTCGGCCCGCAGTGGATCAACCCCAAATACAATATTTATCAGTATTTCGTCTATGGCGGCTATACGGAGATGGAATTCGTCAACACCATGGGCCGCTGGCTCAGCTCGAGCAGCGAGGTCGTCGACGGCTTGGCCAGACGACGCATCGACGAGGCAGATATGTATCTGAACGGCGTCTACCGTCTGGGTAGCACGGCCTATGTCCGCGTCGTGTTCAACGCCATGGGAGGCGAGACCGAGGACGACTATGTCTATTATAAGACCGGAACATCGCTCGGCACCCTGCCGAACGCCTACCGCACCGGCCATTATTTCACGGGCTGGTATGACCGCGCCCTCTCGGGCGGCACGCGCTACACGCCGGAGACGGCGGCTCCTGCCCGCGGCAACGTCACGCTCTACGCCCGCTGGGAGACCACCGGCCTGCCGTATCAGGATATTTCCCGCGATGCGTGGTATTTTGAGGCCGTGTCCGAGGCAACGGACCGCGGCCTGTTCCAAGGCACGAGCGAGACGACCTTCGAGCCGGAGAGCACGATGAACCGCGCTATGCTGGCAACGGTAATCTACCGCATGGCGGGTTCGCCCGCAGGTGCGGCAAAGGCGCCCTTCACGGACGTCGCGGCGGCGGACTGGTTTGCCGACGCCGTTGCATGGGCCTATGAAAACGGCGTGGTCAAGGGCATGTCGGCGACGTCCTTTGCGCCGCTGCAGGAGATCACGCGCGAGCAGCTTGCCGTGATGCTGCTGCGCTATGCCGACCTGTGCGGTTATGACACATCGGCCCGCGCTTCGCTGAAGGACTTTGCCGATGCGGCGAAGGTCTCGGATTATGCGGCCGATGCCATGCAGTGGGCCGTGGCCAACGGCATCCTGAACGGCACGGACGGCAAGCGCCTCGACCCTGCCGGCAGCGCCACGCGCGCGCAGTGCGCCGCAATGCTCGTTCGTTTCCTGGATAAGTTCGAGGCCCCGGCGGCGTAATTTTTCCGAAACAGCGAAAATTTGTCTTTCCGAGTCCGATTTATTGGACAGTAAACCTGCTATACTCTCTCTCAGAAACAACAGGAGGGATCGATATGCAGGTTCAGATTCGAAATGTTCGGGGACACTATGAGGTCTATGCTGCGGACGGGAGCTTCCTCTTCTCCGCGGACACACACCGCGAGGTGATGGAGGAGCTTTGCAGAATTACCGACTGACGCTTGCCTATGACGGCACGCGCTATCGCGGCTGGCAGCGTCTGCCGCCGCCCGCCAAAACCGTGCAGGCCAGCGTGGAAACGGCCCTCGGCGAGATCTTCGGCCAGCCGCTCGAGATCAGCGGCAGCGGCCGCACGGATGCCGGGGTGCATGCGGCCTGTCAGGTTGCGTCGTTCCATGCGCCGAAGCGGCCAACGGACGAGGTGCTGGCGCAGCTGCGCCGCCTTCTGCCGGAGGATATCGGTGCGCTGACGCTCGACTATGCGCCGGAGCGCTTCCACGCCCGCCTTTCAGCCGTTGAGAAGACCTATGTCTACCGCCTCTGGAACAGCGACCGGCCGGACGTGTTCGCCCGGCGCTACCGCGCCTGGGAACCGCGCCAGCTGGACTGCGGCGCCATGCGCGCCGGGGCGGCCGGGCTGGTGGGAACGCATGACTTTTTTACGTTCTGCGCCAACCGGCAGATGAAAAAGTCCACGGTGCGCACGCTGCGCCGCCTTGACATCACGCAGGAGGACGCCGAGCTGCGCTTCACGCTGACTGCGGACGGCTTTTTGTATCACATGGCGCGCATCCTCGTCGGCACGCTGCTGGAGGTCGGCCTCGGCAGGCGCCCGGCAGAGAGCCTGCCCGCACTGTTCGACGCCCGCTGCCGTGCGCTGGCAGGGGAGACGGCCCCGGCAAAGGGCCTGTGGCTCATGGAGGTGCGATATTGAACATTCAGATCTTCGGCCGCTCGAAGTGCTTTGACACGAAGAAGGCCGAGCGATATTTCAAGGAGCGCCGCATCCGCGTGCAGCAGATCGACCTGCTGCGCTACGGCATGTCCGGCGGAGAATTTGACAGCGTGCTGCGCGCCGTTGGCGGTGTGGATAAGCTCATCGACTGGTCACGCCGCGACCCGGACATCGATCTGTTGCGTTATATGGATGACGTGCGCGCCAAGGAGGACAAGCTGTTTGAACGGCCGGAGCTCATGCGCACGCCGGTCGTCCGCAACGGCAGGAAGGCGACCGTGGGCTATTGCCCGGACGTCTGGAAGCAATGGGAGGAGAGCGAGAAATGAAGCTGCAGCTTGCAAGAATCATCAAGAATATTTGCTATGCCGCGGGCTGTGCATCGGCAATGCTCAGCCTCGCGCTGAAGAGCGCCCCGCAGACGGCGCAGCGCTGGCTGCTGTTCGGCGGCATCGCCCTGCTGGTGCTGGGCTTCCTTGTCAGCGTGACGTTCTACCGCTGCCCGCACTGCCACCGGGTGCTGCCTGCCAACCGCGGGAAAATGGACGACTGCCCATATTGCAAGCTCCCTCTGCGGGATACGAAATGACGGCCCGCATCACGATCCCGCCGCAGGTTCAGGCACTGCTCCGGCAGCTGAACGCGGCGGGTTTTTCTGCCTATGCGGTCGGTGGCTGCGTGCGCGACAGCCTGCTCAGCTGCGCGCCGCAGGACTGGGATATCTGCACGAGCGCCGCGCCGGAGCAGACGGAGGCCTGCTTTGCCGCGGACCGCACCATCCTGACGGGCGCGCGCTACGGCACGGTCACGGTCGTGCGCGGGGGCGTGCCCTACGAGATCACAACGTTCCGCGCTGAGGCCGGCTATGCCGACAGCCGCCATCCGGACCGGGTCGACTTTCTGCGCGAGCTGGCACCCGATCTGGCGCGCCGCGATTTTACGGTCAACGCCATGGCGGCCGACGCAGCGGGCGCCGTGACAGACCTCTTCGGCGGGCAGGACGACCTGCGCCGCGGCGTGATCCGCTGCGTCGGCGATCCGGCGGAGCGCTTTGCGGAGGACGCCCTGCGGTTGCTGCGCGCACTGCGCTTTGCGGCGCGGCTGTCCTTCCGCATCGACGGAGAGACGGCTGCCGCCATCCATGCTGCCCGGACCCGGCTGCGCGCCGTTGCGCCGGAGCGCCTGCACAAGGAGCTTAGCGGTATTCTGTGCGGCAGGCAGGCTGCTGCGCTGCTGGAGGAATTCTCCGATGTGCTGTTCGAGCTCATCCCGGAGCTTGCCCCCTGTCAGGGCTTCCGGCAGTATAATCCGCATCATACGCGCGATGTCTGGACACACACGCTGGCCGTTGTGGACGGCGTTCCGCCCGAGGAGCCGCTCCGGCTGGCGGCACTGCTGCACGATGCCGGAAAGCCGGCGACATTTTTCTTCGACAAAAATCTCGTCGGCCATTTCTACGGCCACCCGGCCGCCGGGGCCGCCGTCACGGAGGAGGTCCTGCGCCGCCTGCGCTATGACCGCGCGACGACGGAATTCGTCACGCAGCTCGTCGCGGTGCACGGCCGGCCCATTCCGGATGACCTGCGCGGCATGCGGCGCATGCTGGCCCGCCTCGGTGCGCCGGTCTGCCGCGCATTGATCCAACTGCGCTGCGCCGATGCCATCGGCACCGGCACGGCGGATGCTGCGGAGCAGACCGCCCGGTGTGAGGCCGCGCTGTCCCTGCTCGCGCAGGCGGAGAAGGGCTGCAGCAGCGTTTCCACTCTCGCGGTCTCCGGCCGCGACCTGCTGGCCCTCGGCATGACACAGGGCCCGGCCGTCGGGGCTGTGCTGAAGCGCCTGCTGGACGCCGTTCTGGACGGCTCCGCGCCGAACGACCGTGCATCCCTGCTGAAACTTGCTTCCGAGATTGGGAATAATGCCTAAAAATGAGGAGAAATATGTGGCTGCAATTGACAATGTGATAAAATAGTGCTATTATAATATAACATTTTGAACGAGAGGGGCGATCGCATGGGATCTTTTGTGCTGCACGGCAACATTATCGACAATGAATCTCCGGAGCGGCTCCGCGTTGCGGCAGATTCCTATCTGGTTTGCGAGGAGGGACGCTGCACCGGTGTCTTTTCGGCGCTGCCGGAGCGATTTTCCGGCCTGCCGCTGACGGATTTCGGCGACCGCCTCATCCTGCCGGGCATGACGGACCTCCATCTGCATGCGCCGCAGTTTGCCTTCCGTGGGCTGGGTATGGATCTGGAGCTGCTGGACTGGCTAAACGCCCGCACGTTCCCGGAGGAGGCCAAATACGCGGATCTCAGCTATGCCGCGCTGGCCTATGGCCAGTTCGTGGACTGCCTGCGCCGCAGCGCCACGACGCGCGCCGTCGTGTTCGGCACGGTGCACCCCGCCGCCACGACCCTTCTGATGGAGCTGCTGGAGGCCAGCGGCCTTGTCAGCTATGTCGGCAAGGTGAACATGGACCGCGACTGTCCCGAGGCCGTGCGCGAGGCGGATGCGGCGGCCTCGCTGGCCGCAACGGAGCAATGGCTGGCCAGCGCGCGCTTCGCCCATACAAAGCCGATCCTGACGCCGCGCTTCGTCCCGTCGTGCAGCGATGCTCTGCTGCAGGGGCTTGGCGAGCTGGCGGCCCGGCGCGGCCTGCCGGTGCAGAGTCATCTTTCCGAAAATCTCGGTGAGATCGCCCTTGTGCAGTCCCTGTGCCCGCAGACGGACTTCTATGCCGAGGCCTATGACCGCTGCGGCCTGCTTTCGCAGCCGTGCATCATGGCCCACTGCGTGCACTGCCCGCCGGAGGAGCAGGACCTGCTGCAGGCGCGCGGCGTGTTCATCGCGCATTCGCCGCTCTCCAATTCCAACCTCAGCTCCGGCGTTGCGCCGGTCTCCGCTTATCTGGCGCGCGGCCTGCGCGTTGGCCTCGGCTCGGACCTTGCCGCCGGAGAGACGGAGAATCTGTTCCGCGTCATGGCGGAGGCCATCCGCGCCTCGAAGCTCCGCTGGCGTCTGCTCGACGACACCACTGCGCCGCTGACGGTCGCGCAGGCGTTCTATCTGGCCACGCGCGGCGGCGGTGCGTTCTTCGGAGAGGTCGGCTGCTTTGAGCCGGGCTTTGCGCTGGATGCCGTCGTGCTGGACGACAGCGCTCTGGTCCATCCGCAGGAGCTGACCCCGATCGAGCGCCTCGAGCGCTGCATCTATCTGGCAGACGAGCGCCATATCGCGGCAAAATATGTCGCGGGTACGCGGCTGTTCTGATGTGCATGACCGGCTCTCCCTGATCTGTTTTCTGCCGCTCTTTTTCCTGTGCTATTATCTTCTTCCCGCGCGGTTCCGCAATGCGTTCCTTCTTGCGGGGAGCCATGGCTTCTGTCTGCTTGCGATCCTGCCCGGCCTGCTTGCCGTTGATGTGGCGGGAGAATTCCTGACAAACTACTCCGCTTCGGAGCGCGAGAGCTTCTATTTCAAGACGGACTTCCACTGGAATCCGCGCGGCGCGTTTGCCGCCTCGGCTGATCTTGCCGCAGCCATGCAGGAAAACGGCCTGCTGGACGGTGTGGTGCTGCCCGCGGCGGAGGACTTTGCCTGGCAGGACCTTGACTGTCCCTATCGCGGTGACCTGAACCGGCGCTTCTCCTATCTGTTTTCCATGCAGGAGGAGATCCCGTATTATTCCATCCGCGAGACGTCCGAGCTGCAGTATTATGATGCCAAAGACGTCGAAGTCCCGCGTGAGTCTATCTGGGCCAGAGGGCTGCAGAGCGGAGAGGAGATGCAGTATAACCTGCTCTCGACGGAAAACCTCGGGTTTTACCGCATCTGTAATCCCAATGCGCGCTCTGCGCGGCGTGTTCTGATTCTGAAGGATTCCATGGAGGACCCGATGACGGACTATTGGGCGGAGCTGTTTTCGGAGATCATTGTGATCGACCCGCGCAGCTACCTGCGTGAGGAATCCCTGCCGGAGCTTGTGGCGGAGTATGACATTGATACGGTGCTGTTCCTGTATCACCAGAACAATCTCAGCGAGGAACTCATCGATTTTCTGAATCGCGGCGAATAAGTGTATAAAATCAGTCTTTCGAAAAACCTGCTCAGCCGGAGGTTTCGGAGGGAAGAAAAGTGTGAAAGGAAACCGTCAGGGTTTCCTTTCGCGTTCAATAACCCGCCGCAGCGGCGCAAAATAATACTACAAAATTTCATTTTGCAATTCTGAAAGCAGCTTGGCGAAAAATCCCGAAGGGACTTTTTTGACAAGCTGGTATAAAATGACCCTCCCGGCGCACGATAGCGTCGGGAGGGATTTTTTATGTGGTTACAGACCGGAAAACTGTTCGGCCAGCAGATCGAAAACGACCCGGAGGCGTATTTTCTGCTCGGCTCGCTCTCACCGGAAGAGCGCAGGCTGATTGACCCACATGATCTGCGCAACGCGGCGGCGCTGCGGGCGTTCGTGACGCGCCTGCGGAAGCGCGAGAATTAAGGCCGAAGCTGCAAGAATGCAGTGCTGCCTTATGCTCGGCCGCTGCCGAAGAAGAACAGGCCCAGCATGCCGGGGCCGACATGCGCGCCCGTGAACGGCTCGTGCGGGCAGACGATCAGCTCCTTCGGCTCGGCGATGGCACGGATGCGCTCGGCCAGCGCCTGTGCGTCCTCGGGGCAGTCACCATGCGTGATGGCAACGCGCTGCAGCTCCGGGTGGACGGCACGCGTTTCATAGCGCGCGGCCAGATTCGCAATGGCGCGGGCGCGGCCGCGCACCTTTTCGCAGGTGACGATGTGGCCCTCCTCATCGCCGCGGAGGATGGGCTTGAGGTTCAGCACCGTGCCGACCAGTGCGGCGGCTGCCTGCACACGGCCCGTGCGGTGCAGGAACATCAGGTCGCTGACCGTGAAAAATTCGCAGAGGTTCTGGACCTCCTGCTCCAGCACGGCAGTGGCCTCTGCGGCACTGCGGCCCTCGTCCCGCAGCTCAGCTGCGCGGCAGGCCAGCAGGCCGGTGCCGAAGCCCGCACCCATGGAGTCCACGGGGCAGACGGTCCGCTCCGGGAATTCGTCGCGCAGCTCTGCGGCCGCGATGCACGCGGCTTGATAAGTGCCGCTGATCCCGGCAGACAGGCCGACATACACAACATCCAGCCCCTGCTCCAGCGCGGGGCGGAAATGATCGAGGAAGACCTGCGTGTTGAGCAGGGAGGTTGTGACGCGCTTGCCCTGCCGCAGCAGTTCATAGTAGGTGTGGGCATCAAAGGCCTCGATGTCGCCGCCATAGATGATCTGCTTTCCGTCCACCGTATAGCTGCAGGGGAGCACCCGGATCCCAAAGTGCTGCAGCAGGCTGCCCGGCAGATTGGAGCAGCTGTCCGTAAATACCGCAAAAGACATAAAAGTCCCTCCGTTTCGGCTCTGCTGACGGCAGGGCCTTTTCTGTTAGACAGTATAACAGATTTTACAAAGAAAAGCAATCACCGCGGCGGGAAATTTACAAACCGTTTCCGAAATTCCGGGCTTGACAAACAGACCTATCTATGCTATACTCCAAACAGATACAAAAGTATCGATATAAACATATCAAATAAAGCGGAAGGAAGTGGTCTTTTATGAAGGGTTACGCAATGCTTGGGATCGGAAAAACGGGTTGGATTGAAAAGGAACGCCCGCTGTGCGGACCGCTGGACGCCATTGTGCGCCCCATCGCCGTCTCGCCCTGCACTTCTGACGTCCATACCGTGTGGGAGGGCGCCATCGGCGACCGCCACAACATGATCCTCGGTCACGAGGCCGTGGGTGAGGTCGTTGAGGTCGGCGCGCTCGTGCGCGACTTCAAGTGCGGCGACCGCGTCATCATCCCTGCCATCACGCCCGACTGGGGTGCGCTCGAATCGCAGGCGGGCTATTCCATGCACTCCGGCGGCATGCTGGCGGGCTGGAAATTCTCGAACTTCAAGGACGGCGTCTTTGCCGAATTCTTCCACGTCAACGAGGCCGATGCCAACATGGCTCACCTGCCTGCGGATGTCGATCCGGTCGCAGCCGTCATGCTGGCGGACATGGTCCCGACGGGCTTCCACGGCGTGGAGCTGGCCGATGTGCAGTTCGGCGATGATGTCTGCGTCGTCGGCATCGGCCCCGTCGGCCTGATGTCCGTTGCGGGCGCGGCCCTGCACGGTGCGGCACAGCTGTTTGCAGTCGGCTCGCGTCCGGTCTGCGCGGAGGCGGCGCGGCGCTACGGCGCAACGGAGATCCTGAACTACCGCGAGGGCGATATCGTTGCGCAGGTCATGGAAAAGACGAACGGCCGCGGCGTGGACCGCGTGATCATCGCGGGCGGCGATGCCGAGTGCACGTTCGGCGAGGCCGTGAAGATGCTCAAGCCGGGTGGCCGCATCGGCAATGTCAACTATCTCGGCAGCGGCGAGAATGTCCTCATCCCGCGCGCGGAATGGGGCTGCGGCATGGGCCACAAGACCATCGCGGGCGGCCTGATGCCCGGCGGCCGCCTGCGCATGGAGAAGCTGGCCGCGCTGCTGCAGACCGGCCGCCTCGATACGCTGCCGCTCATCACGCATCGCTTCCACGGCTTTGAGCACATGGAGGAGGCCCTGCTGCTGATGAAGAACAAACCCCGCGACCTCATCAAGCCGGTCGTGATCCTCGATTGAGCGATTTGAAGGGCCTGAAAAAATGAATAGAAGCAGCACGAGGACCGCAAAGGGGAGTGACCGTTTCCGGCTCTCTTGCCAATGCCACAAGTGCTGCTTCCAAAGCCATGATAATATGCGTGGACGATCATGTCAACCCCCATATCGTCACGCATTTCGGGCCGGGCGCATCATACGCCCGGCCCACTTGCGTACCCGCTGCTCACGCAAACTATCGTTAAAATGCTGATGGCTTCCGATTTGTCATTGCGAGGGCGCTTTGCGCCCTCGCAATGACAAATCCGGGAGCTTCCGCATTCCATTCCAAATTTCTGTATACTACGTCCTCCGTGCGGTATACTAGCATAAAACACGCGGAGGAATGCACATGACAAACGAGGAATACGGCCGCTATGTGGACGCGCTGGCGCCCCGGTCGAAAACGGGGAAAAATCTGCTGAACGCCTTCTGGGTCGGCGGGCTGATCTGCGCGATCGGGCAGGCGCTCCTGAACGGCTATCAGGCGCTCGGGCTGGACGAAACGACGGCTGGCGCGGCCGTGAGCATCTCGCTCGTGCTGCTCTCGGCCATCCTGACGGGCTTCGCGGTCTATGACGACATCGCAAAATTTGCCGGAGCGGGCACGCTCGTGCCCATCACGGGTTTCGCCAACGCCGTTGTGGCCCCGGCCATCGAGTTCCAGACGGAGGGCTTCGTACTGGGAACGGCGGCGAAGATGTTCACCATCGCCGGGCCGGTCATCGTCTATGGCCTGTCGGCAAGCGTGATCTACGGCGTGATCTATTGGGTTTGTTCCATGCTGTAATTTGCCTTGCCTGTCGGTCGGGATCGTGGTATGATCGAAAAAACGCTTGACAGGAGGGCCCGGCCGTGTCTGATGCCGTGATTTTTGCAGAGAACGACGATTTTGTGTCGATCGGCGATTTCGAGCGCAGCCTGAGCTGGGGCGCGGAGATCGAATTTGAATGGAAGGGCGTGCGGTATGGTGTGATCCGATATGGAACGGATCACAAGATCACGATCTACCAGTGCGGCCACCCCGAAACGGAAAAAGTGTGCGAAACGGCGGAAGAAGCACTGGAATACATGGTCGGCGAGGACCGTCTGCGCGATGTGATCACGCAGGTGCGCGTTGTGGAGCGCACGATCTGATCCGACAGACTATTTGCAGCATCCTTTGCGGCGGACGGCAGCGTCCGCCGCATTTTTCTGGCGTTTCGCCGGTCCCCCATGCATATAGTGTTCTGAACGCACAGCGAAGGGGGTCAGGCACATGAGGGAGAACATTGAGCAGAGAGCCTGTGAGTTGGCTGTGTACATCATCGAGACCCACGCCACCGTCCGCGCCGCGGCGAGGCATTTCGGCGTCAGCAAATCGACGGTCCACAAGGACCTCTCCGAGCGGCTGCCGCACTGGAACCGCGCGCTCTATCTGCAGGTCAAGGCGGTGATGGAGCAGAACAAGGCGGAGCGCCACATCCGCGGCGGCATGGCCACGCGCCGGAAATATCGCGGGGAGTGAGGCGTTTTCTTGCAAAGCGGGCATATTTATGGTATGATGATACAGAAAAGAATAAGCCGCAGCGCGGCTGCGGAGAAGGAGCGGCCCGGTGAAGATCTCTACAAAGGGGCGCTATGCGCTGAGAATGATGGTCGATCTGGCGGAGCACCAGAACGGCGAATATATTTCGCTCAAGGATATTGCCCAGCGGCAGGAGGTCTCCAAGAAATATCTGGAGCAGATCGTGCCGATCCTGAACAAGTTCGGCTTTCTGAAGACAAATCGCGGCTATCAGGGCGGCTATATGCTGTCAAAGCCGCCCCGGCAGTACACCGTCGGCGACATCCTGCGCCTGACGGAGGGGGACCTTGCGCCCGTTCCGTGCGCGGCGCAGGACCCGGCCGACTGCCCCCGCAGCGAGGACTGCGCCACGCTGCCGGTCTGGCGCGGGCTGAACCGCGTCATCAACGAATATCTCGACGGCATCACGCTGCAGGACCTGCTCGACCAGCAGCGGGCGCACTATGCCAATGATTACATGATCTGAGGGAGCGCCGTGCGGCAGTTGCGCAGAAATTGAATATTTTTACAGGAAATTCCTTGACAAATGGAATCCTGCCTGTTAATATGGAACTATGATCCGACTGCGGAGGAAGAGAGACGGACGCGATGTTTGACGATCAGGAGACCCATTATCCCGTTCCGGGCGAAACGCCGTGGGAGCGGCTGCGCTATCTGGCCACCAACACGGAGACGATCTACCCGGTCCCGCCCTATGTCTGCATGAAGTGCCGCCGCGTCATCGTCCCGCGGAAATGGGCGCTCATTCTGCACGATCTGGCGGAATTCCTCGGCTATTTCTGGCTGTTTGGCATCTGGTTCTGGCCGTCCGTCGGGGTCGCCCCGGCGAAATCGATCGCGTTGCCGTCCATTGCGCTGTTCCTGCTGTGCATGCGCGGGGCAGCGCCGCTGGCCTATGCCGCCATTCCGTGGGTGCTGGATATACCGGACGATCCGGACGCGCAGTTCTATGCCTGGGCGACGCAGAAGAGCGTGGCCTATCTGCGCTTTTTCCTGCGTATGCTTCCCGTGATCGCGATCTTTATTCTGCCATAATGCTGCCGCCGTGCCCCTCGCTGGACACGGCGATTTTTGCATAGAAAGATCGAGAGAGGAGCTATCCATGAAGCACCCTGATAAAAAGAACGAGATGCCGCTTCGCGACTACAGCTGGATCATCTTCCTGCCATTTGTGGCGTTGGGATGGATGGCGTTTAAGGCAGCATTGGAGAATGCGGCGGCGCTGATCGTGTGGCTTGTCTACAGTCTGTTTCTCCTGTTTCCCATCCTCCTGATTCTCCGCTATCCTGTTCTGACAGAAACCGGCGTCCGCCGCACGTTCGCGGGCATCGGCTACCGCTTTGTCCCGTGGTCGGAGGTCCGGGACGTCATGCGCGTCTATAATCAGGCATTTACGCACGGCATGATGACACTGATGATCACGACAACGCAGGGCCATGTATACCGCCCGGATGAGAAGGGCTACATCCCGCCTGCGCAGCGGCGGGCATTCTTCCGGGAATGGATCGCCGGAAAGAGCTTTATGATCGACTGCTCCGGCAAGAAGTCCGGCCCGAAAATTGTGGCCTATGTCGAAAAATACTACGGCCCGCTGGACTATGACTTTGTGGCCGAGCGGGAAAAACAACACCCCACACCGAAGAAGTGGTGGTAGCGGAGGTGTGCTAATATGGACAACAACGCTTGGTTCCCCGATTTCGACATTCCCATACCGCTTCCACCGAGCATCACCGCGGAGATTTGCCTGTGCTTTGATTCGTATTTGTCCGTTGAAGGGCTGGATGAGATGATCGGTCTGTCGGCAAAGTGCGCTGAGCCACGCGGTGCCATGCGGATCAATCCGCTCACCGGGAGGCAGAATCCGGGATACTGGCACTATGTGCTTCCGTCATGTGCGGATTTTGGCAGTGAGTCCCTGACGGAGCAGCTGTGCGGCCTGCTGACGGAACATGCAACCGGGTTCCGGGCTGCTATGGAGAAATATGCCCCTGCGGAGCTGATCCTGCGCTTCTTCGTCGAGGCGCAGGAGGCACGGCAGTTCCCAACGGTCTCGCTGTCGACCGAAGTGATGCAGATCGCGGCATCGCTGGGGGCCAGAGTGGATGTGGACGTGGAATGCCATTGCTGCGAAGAAGACGATATGCTCCTGCTTGATCCAATATTAGAAGAAAGGAGAAACGAGACTTGAAACGGATCCTGATCATGCTCGCTGCCGTCGGTATTCTGCTGCTGATGGCATCATGCGGCCGGGACAGTGCGCGTGTGGAAATATGTTCCGATGGCTCATGGCTGGGGGACTATACGATCACCGGGGATCAGGTGGACTTTTTCTGCACCGCAAAGATCAAAAACACCGGCTCGGAGGAGCAGAAGATCAATCTGTACGGCGATTTTTCCGAGGATATGGCGGGTGGCCTACTGAAGACGGGACGTCTGATAGCCCATCCGGCCGACGATCCCGCCGGGACGGTGCTTTCCGTCCTGCCGGGAGAGCATGCCTATGAAGTTGTCTTTACCGGAGAATATGCCGGAACGCCGGTCAAGCAGGACCGCCTGCTCCCGCCGCTGGAGATCGTTCCCCTTACAGAGGCGGAAACCAATTAGCCCTACCCACATAAAAAACAGTTCCCGCAGCAGGGTTTTGCCCCTGCTGCGGGAATTCCTATGTCTGGCTTATTTCACGATATTCTGCGCATAGCGGGAGAGGATGGCGGCGACCTGCGCGCGGGTGGCGCTGCCCTGCGGATCAAGGTAGATCGTGGAGCCTTCCTTCGTGCCCTTGACGAGCTCCGCGGCGACGGCCCAGGAGAGAGCGTCGTGCGCATAGGCGCTGGTCTTCTCCGCATCCGGGAAGGCCGTGAGATCGGCGCGCGCGGCCGTGTCGACGCCCTTGAACGCCGCATAGCGGAAGAGGATGGCGGCGATCTGCTCACGGGTCACATTGCCCTCCGGGTCGAACTTGTTGCCGCCGATGCCGTTGACAATACCGGACTCTGCGGCCCATGCGACTGCGTCGGCATAGTAGGCGTTGGCGTCCACATCGGTGAAGGTGGTCGCGGTCTTCGGGGCCGTCTCGCCGTCAAGACGCCACAGGACCGTGACGAGCATGCCGCGGGTCATGGGCTCCTCCGGAGCGAACAGGTCCTTCTCCACGCCGTTGAAGAGACCGCTCTGATTTGCAAAGCGGACATCGTCATAGAACCAGTCGGACTCCGTGACATCGCGGAACGGGTTGACCCATGGATCCTCGGCCTTCGTGCCGTGCACGACGGTGATCGTGGCGATATTGGAGGCGAGGCGCTTGCCCTGTGCGGACTGATCTGCATACTGCTGTTCGCTGATACCGTAGCAGAAGCGGAGGCTGCCGGTGTTCTTCGCGGCGGCGGCGACCTCTTCCAGCGTGCCGGAGCCGGAGGCCCACGTCAGCGCGAGGATCGCGGGGACCTCGGTCTTGCCGTCTTCGGTGATGTAGTAGCGATAGGTCCCGTTGTCGGCGTAGGTCAGCTCGGAGCTGAAGCCGTCGGCCGCGGCGGCCTTCAGGGTGTCGAGATCGGAGAACGTGACCCCGGCGTCGGTCAGCAGGTCGTTCATGGTGACGTACTGCGTCGCCGCGACGAGCTGGGCCTCGCCCTTCTTCCAGAACTGATAACCGGCAGCGCCTTCCGTGGCCAGCGCGGCCAGCTCGGACGGCTTGTAGGACTTGACTTCCTTCGCTTCGCCGCCTTCGGTCTGCTCATAGACGGTCAGGACGACGCGCTCGGGATGGGTGACGGTCAGCGTGACCACGTTGGAGGCAAGGCGCTTGCCCTGTGCAGACTGGTCGGCGTACTGCTGCTCGGTGATGCCGTAGGCAAAGCGGAGGCTGCCGGAGATATAGGCGGTCTTCGCAATGTCCTCGGGCGTGCCGGAGCCGGCGTTCCACGAGAGCAGAATGGCGGCGGGGACCTCAGTCGCGCCGTCTTCGTTGACATAATACTTGTAGACGCCGCTGTCCTCATAGGTGAGCGTCGAGGTGAAGTCCGTGGGGTCGGCCGCCGTGACGGCATCGCCCGCGCCGAACTCGACCCCGGCGTCTGCCAGCAGGCTGCCGACGGTCGCATAGAGATTCGAAGCGATGACCTTTTCACTGCCGTTCTTCCAGTGCTGATAGCCGACGACCTCGGTCTGAGCCAGCGCCTTCAGCTCGGAGAGGGTGTAGGTCTTTGCTGCAACGGCGGATTCGCCCTCGTAGCGCTCAAAGACGGTCAGAACGACCGGCTCGGTGGGCTTTTCGGTGCCGAAGCGGAATTCCGGCGTCGCACCGGCGTAGATCAGGTCGACGACATAGCCGTCCTCGGTCTCACCGGAGCCGCCGCCGCAGCCGCCGCTCACGCCGTCATCCGTCAGCCAGACCTTGTAGATCGGGTCGTGGTTTTCGTCCTGATTGTCGGTGTAGACAAGGTTATGGGCAGGCGTTTCCGTCGCGGGGTCAGTGGTCGCTGCAAAGGCCGGGATCAGCATGCCGGTCAGCATGGAGAGGCACAGCAGCAGAACTGCCGCACGCCGCGCGGCCTGATGGAAGAATCTCATGTTATCGCGCTCCTTTTCCTGAAAACGTTATCTTTTCGTGAGAATAACCATATTCATTCTAGCACGCGAAGCTCAAAATGTCTAATACTTTGTTTGAAAAACTAAAAAAATTTGTCGATTTGAATAGAGAAGAAAAATCGCGCCCGGGGGAGCGAAATTTGACGAGATATCCTATTGCAGCAGCGGTCAGTGACCGCCTTGTTAGGGCAATTCAACCGCGCAAGAGCACTGATGCACCGCAGCACCACCCTGATGTGTCATTGCGAGGAGCGAAGCGACGTGGCAATCTTGCAGGACCTGGTCCGATAACAGGGCAGCCTCGGCGAATCCGTAGGCTGTTGCGTGAGATTGCCACGTCGCTTCGCTCCTCGCAATGACAAATCTGGGAGCATTGCACGGTCGGCGATGATACCCACAAATTTGCAGCGCCAAAAGCGCTCACGCATATCAATGCCTCTGCGGGAGCGGGCGGAAGTCCGGCTTGCGCGGCATGAGGCCGGGTGCGCTGCGGTCGGGGCGCGGCGGCACCGGGAACAGCTCGGGGTATTCCTCGCTGTAGTATTTCCGGTTGTTTTCGACCAGCTCGTCGAGCGGAACAGGGCGGTAAAAGTTGATGTCCACGCCCGCGTTCAGAACGCGCGGCAGGGTCTTCAGAATTTCATAGGCATGGTTGCGCTGATTGTGGATGTGGCCGTGGATCATATAGCCGCCCTTTTCGTGGAGGATCGGGTAATGGCACAGGAGGATGTGCGTGCCGCCGTCGTCGATCTCCAGAAAGTCTGTCACGCTGTCGCAGTAGTCCAGCAGACGCTCGGCGTGGTTCAGGCCGGTGTCGTGGTTGCCGCGGATGAGATGCAGGTGGCCATTCAGGCGGGAGAGATACTGCGTCGGGGCCTCGCCGCCGTTGTAGGAGAAGTCGCCGACGATGTATACGCTGTCGTCTGCGCCGACGCGGGCGTTCCAGTTGGAAATGAGGGCCTCGTCCATCTCCGGCACGCCGGTAAACGGCCGCGCCGTGTCGTGCAGGATGGGGAAATAGCCGAGATGCAGGTCAGCGGTGTAGAAGATCATGGAGATCGCTCCTTTCGGCGGATGCTGTTACAACCATAACAGGAGCGTCCGGAAAATGCAAGCGGAAAATTACCGGATTGGATGCGTGGGCCGCACCGGCCAATGTAGGGGAGCGGCATGCCGCTCCCGGCGCAACGCTTGCGATTCGTATCGGGTATCGATAAAATGGTGCGCACCGATTGCGTCTGTAGCGGCGCTCAGTGAGCGCCTTGTACAGAGCTATTCAACCGCGTAAGAGCACTGATGCACTGCCGCACCGCCTTGACGTGTCATTCCGAGGAGCGAAGCGACATGGGAATCTCGCAGTACCCGGCCGGATAATTGGGTACTTCCGGCAAAAACGTAACTGCCTTCCCGAGATTGCCACGGGCGCAGCGCGCCCTCGCAATGACAAACCTTTGGTTTTCACCGTTTTAACGCCAGCCTGCACCAGCCGGCAGCACCGCGCCGGGAGCGGCATGCCGCTCCCCTACAATGGCGTGTGCGGTCAGCGGGAGTGCCACCAAACCTACAGCCTGCAAGGCGCTCAATGAGCGCCGCTACAGACGCAATTGGTGCATGCCATTCTAACGGCAGCTGGCAGTGGACGAACGCCCGCCTCCCATACAATGCGCGGCCGGAAGCCTTGTGCCCCGGAATCTGCCCGCGTTCGCCTTTGTCGAACCTGCAAAATATCGCTTGCAATTTCCCGGCGCACATTGTATCATAATACCCAAAGAAGCGATTTCCGGAAAGGCACGATCTTCTGCATGGTCAAAAGGAAGTCTGTGATATGGTGTATTCACGGATGACTTGCCTGCAAGTGATCCGCTTTTTTGTCCTTTTGGTAATTCTCGGAAAAGTATCACGGGGAGGTCCCAATGAAAAAGATCCTGACGCTGACGCTCTGCCTCGCCCTGCTGCTGGGCCTGTTCTCCGGCTGCGGCGGGAAGCAGTATGACCCGCTTGCGGGCGTGGAGACGACGGTGTTCACCGACGATGCCGGGCGCGATGTGACGGTCCCGGCCGACATTACGCGCATCGCAGCCAGCGGCTCGACGGCACAGATGATCCTGATGACGCTCGTGCCGGAGCTGCTCGTCGGCCTTGCCAGCTCGCCCAGCACGGCGCAGCGGCCGTATTTCCCGGCGGAGATGTGGACGCTGCCGACGTTCGGCCAGTTCTACGGCAGCAAGGCCAACCTCAACATGGAGGCGCTGATCGACGCCGAGCCGCAGCTCATCGTCGACCTTGGCGATGCCAAGGAGAACGTCCGCAGCGATATGGACGGCATCCAGAAGCAGACCGGCATCCCGACGGTCTTCCTCGAAGCGACGCTCGAAGAAATGCCGCAGGCCTACCGCAAGCTCGGTGCGCTGCTCCACCGGGAGGCCGAGGCCGAGGTGCTGGCGGTCTATCTGGAGCAGACGCTTGCCATGGCGGCGGAGAATTCGGCAAAGCTGCCGCAGGACGCCCGAAAGACCGTGCTGTTCGGCACGGGTGCGACGGGCCTTGCCTGCAATGCCGAGGGCTCGGTGCAGGCGGACGTGCTGTCGCTCGTCGGCGCCAGAAACGCTATCCATTCCGAGGAGATCAGCAACCGCAACGGCGGCACGACCGTGAACCTCGAGGAGGTCTACGCCTGCGATCCGGATGTGATCCTTCTGGCGGCGGGCGGGCCGTATGACACGCTGGCAGAGAGCGAATGGTCCGGCCTGGCGGCCGTGAAAAACGGGACATATTATGAAATTCCAAACCTGCCGTATGACTGGATGTCCTCCCCGCCGTCCATCAACCGCGTGCTGGGTATCTACTGGCTGGGGAATCTGCTGTACCCCGAGCTTTATGACTATGACATGGTCGAAAAGGCGCAGGAGTTCTATCGCCTGTTCTGGCACTACGAGCTTTCTGCGGAGGAGGCGGAGCGGCTGCTCGCGCGCTCCACGCGCAAGCCGGGGAGGGAGGGCCAATGAAGCGAAAGATGTCTTTCCTGGTCGCGGGTCTTTTGTGCCTGTCCCTTTGCCTCGGGGCCGAGGCGGCCGGGACCGTGACGGATACGCTGACGGTCAGGGTCGGCTACTACGGCATGGAGCAGGACCGCTATGTGGAGGTCGCGACCTACCACTGGAGCGAGCTCTATGACGCCCTGCCGCTGCACTACGAGGCCTATTCCTTCTTCCGCAGCACGGACGACGGGACCTACAACACGGTCATCGACTCGGCCTATGGCTTCTACCTTGCGGACCTTCTGGACTACGCCGGGATCTACAGCGGCGATATTGCGGTCGTCGCGTTTTACACCCGCGACCAGAGCGTCGGCTTTTTTACCTCGTTCACCTATGCCGACCTGTTCGGCACGCAGCGATACTATTATAATGATCTCTCTGCGCACATCAGCCCGGTCTATGACGAAAACGGCACGCTGACCGGCTATGACGGCGACGAGGCATGGAACGACTGCTGGACGGTCCAGCCGATGCTGGCGCTGGAGGACAGCTGGGTGAGCTATGAGATCGGTACGGAGCACACCGCGCCGAACTACTCCTCGCTCGGAACGGGCAACCGCTTCCGCCTGCTGTTCGGCCAGTCCTATCCGCTCGAGTGCCGCACGAACCAGAGTGCAAAATATACGCACACGCTGTTCATCACCCTGCAGGGCGCGCCGAAGATCACGGAGGAGCCGCCGGAGCTGGACGGCACGCTCGGCTCGCATTCGGCGACATTTCAGATTTCCGTCGGCCAGCAGGCCCTGCGCGATGCGCTGGCGCAGTATCTGGACATCGCCTCGTCCGACAGCTCCGTTCTGGAGATCACCGGCATCACCGTCACGCCGGACGCGCAGTATTCCGACCTTGCGACCGTGACGGTGCACTACACCGTGCATGCCGAGGGAGAAGTCGAGCTGTCGTTCGGCTTCGGCGGGACGTCCATCGCCGAAAACCGGCAGGTCACGACAAAGCAGCCCGAGGAAAAGCCGACGGAACCGACGAAGCCGGCGGAGACAACGCCGTCCACGGAGCCGTCCGAAGGACCGGGCGGCGGGCCCTCCGCCCCGACCGGCGGAGCCGAACCGCGGGAGACGACGCCGTCCGCGTCCATGCCATCCGAGGCAGCACCGTCCGAACCGGTCGAGCCGACGGCGGCCGTGGACCCGGAGACCATCCGCATGTACGCCCTGCCCGATGCGCTGGCTTTGCAGCTGCAGAGCGGCGGGCAGGCGGAAGCGCCGGGCGCAGCCGATCCCATTCCTGTCACCGTTGTTACGGTGCAGCCGGAGGATGACCGGAAGCTCCTGCTGCTGACGGGCGCGGGAGCCCTTGCACTTGCCGTGCTCGGCGCGCTGTGCGCGCTGCGCTACTATACCAGAGGGAGGAGATCATCATGACTTCTGTATTCCACAAAATTCTGCGCGCCGTCGCCGGTGCGATGGAAATTCCGGACGTTGTGTTTCTTGTGCTGGCGCTCGGCTTTGCCGTGTTTTCCGTTGGCTGGCTGATCTGCGAGTATTTTACGGAGCACCGCCACATGCGGGAAGACCTGCCGCGCCTGCTCGACGCGCTGCGGGAGCAGGGGGCCGACACGGCCGCGCTCATCCGGAAAAGTCAACTCAACCGGCGGCAGAAGGCCGCGCTGCTCGAGCTGACGGAGCATCCCGATTTCAGCAGCGGGCTGCGCGAAAGTCTGGCTGCGAACCTGCTGGAGCGGGAGCAGAGCCACTATGACCATATCCTGAAATGCACGGAGCTCGTCAGCAAGCTGGCTCCGATGCTCGGCCTGCTTGGCACGCTCATCCCGCTCGGCCCCGGCATCATCGCGCTGGGGCAGGGCGACACGCAGACGCTGTCCACGTCCCTGCTGACGGCGTTCGACACGACGATCGCGGGCCTGTGCGCCGCGGCCGTGTGCCTCGTTGTGACCACGCTGCGCAAGCGCTGGTACAGCGGCTATATGGCCGACCTCGAGACGCTGATGGACTGCGTGTGCGAAGAGGAAGCGGCATGAAGAGAAGAAGACGCCGCGGGGAACGCTTCTCGGACGAGAGCGTCGACCCGATGAACTATGTTTCGAACCTGTCCGATGCGATGCTCGTCCTTGCCGTCGGCATGATGCTGGCCCTCATCGTCCATTGGAACGTGGACATTTCCACCGGCGGCAGAAGCTCCGAGAACGTCGGCGAAACCGTCGCGGCCGAGGGGCAGGGCGGCCAGAGCGCCATTGACCGCGACAACGCCCTGTCGTTCACGCCGGAGGAGCTGGAGCAAATGGACTCTACCGAGGGCGAGGCCGACGAGGGCATGGAAAAGCTCGGCGAGGTCTACTACGACGCCGAAACGGGAAAATACTACATTATAGAAAACGGAAATTAAGCCCATGAAACTGCAGAACCACGCCTATCCCCGCCGCTTTGCCGTGCTGGGGGTCGTCTTTGCGGCGGCACTGTTCGGCTCCGTGCTGCTCGGGCGCTTTTCCGTCACGCCGAAGGAGCTGTTCCGCCTGCTGCTCTCCCGCTTGACCGAGACGGAGCCGGGCTGGCGGGACGGCGCGGAGAACGTCGTGTTCCAGATCCGCCTCCCGCGCGTTGCGGCGGCGGCCCTCCTCGGGGCCGCGCTGGCGGCTGCGGGCGTGTCCTATCAGGGCATGTTCCGCAACCCCATGGTCTCGCCGGATATTTTGGGCGCGTCGACCGGCGCTGGCTTCGGCGCGGCGCTGGCCATCCTGCTCGGCGCAGGCTATTTCGGCATTTCGGCGTCGGCCTTCGTGTTCGGCCTGCTGGCAGTCGCGGCGGCCTATGCCGTCAGCTGCATGAGCCGCACGAACCAGACCATTGCCCTCATTCTGGCCGGCATGATGGTCTCGTCGCTCTTTTCAGCGGGCACGTCCTATCTCAAGCTCGTCGCCGACACGCAGCAGCAGCTCCCGGCCATTACCTACTGGCTGATGGGCAGCCTTTCCTCCATCAAGCCGCGGGATGTGCTGTTCCTTGTGATCCCGGTCACGCTCGGGCTCGCGCCGCTGCTGATCCTGAGCTGGCGCATGAACCTGCTGACGCTCGGCGAGGAGGAGGCGCGCTCTATGGGCGTGAATACCCGTCTGCTGCGATTCACCGTCATCCTCTGCGCAACGCTGCTGACGGCGGCGTCCGTCGCGGTCTCCGGCATGATCGGCTGGGTCGGCCTTGTCATCCCGCATTTCTGCCGGATGCTGTTCGGCTATGACTACCGGCGGCTGATCCCGGCAGCGGCCCTGTTCGGTGCCTCGTTCCTGATCATCGTGGACGACATTGCGCGGCTCGCCACGGCCGGAGAAATTCCGCTCGGCATTCTGACGGCCTTCGTCGGTGCGCCGATCTTCCTCTATCTGATCCTGACGGGAGGTGCGCGGCGTGGAAATTGAGGTCCAGAACCTGACGTTTTCCTACGGAAAGCAGCCCGCTTTGCAGAATGTGAGCTTTTCTGTGCAGAAGGGCACGCTCACGGCGGTGCTCGGTGCAAACGGTGCTGGGAAAAGCACGCTGTTTCGCTGCCTGCTGGGCTTTCTGACACCGCAGGCGGGGGAGATCCGACTCTCCGGCAGACCGCTTTCCACCTATTCCCGGCGGGAGGCCGCGGGGAAGCTTGCCTATATCCCGCAGTCGTCGGAGCCGATCTTCAACTATACCGTGCTCGACACTGTGCTCATGGGCACGACCGGCACGATGAATGTCCTGCAGCGCCCCGGCCGGCGGCAGCAGGAGGCAGCCATGCAGGCCCTGCAGCGGCTTGGCATCGAGGCGCTTGCGCAGCGGGGCATCGGCACCATTTCCGGCGGCGAGCGGCAGCTGGCGCTCATTGCCCGTGCACTCGTACAGAATGCGGAAATTCTCATCATGGACGAGCCGACGGCCAATCTGGACTTTGGCAATCAGCAGCGCGTGCTGGCGCAGATCCGGGCGCTGACCGCGCGCGGCTACACCGTCCTGCTCTCCACGCACAATCCGGAGCATGCCCTGCACTATGCCCACCGGGTCCTTGCGTTGCAGGGCGGTCATATTGCGGCGGACGGCCCGACGGAAACGGCGCTGACGCCGCAGCTTCTTCAGACGCTTTACGGAATTCAAGCCATCCTTGCGGAGGTGCCGACGGATCGCGGCACGGTCCGCAGCCTGATTGTAACGGAGGACATGGAATGAAACGACTTCTCTGCTGGATCCTTTCCCTTTGCCTGCTGCTGTGCCTCGTGCCCGGCGCAGCTGCCGCGGAGCGGGTGACCGGGACGCTGGAGCGCCGCGCGGGCTATGACCTTGCGTCGGTGCGCTGTGAGTTGGCCGACGGGAGCTACTTCTTTGCTTCGGTCGAGGAGACGGCGGCCGGCTATGCCTATGCCTTTGACTGTCCCGCCGGGACCTACACCGTAAAGCCGGAATACTTTTCTACCACGGTCTGGGACGGCGCGGTCGATATCTCATGGTATGACGCATCGCAGACGGCGTTTTATCTCGACACGCCCGCAAAGCTCGCGGGCCTTGCGGCCCTCGTCAACGGGCAGGTCGACGCGGGCACGCCGGACTACCGCATCAAGGGCGACCGCAGCGAGCTCGTCTCCACGCGGGTCGACGACTATCTGCTCGTCGGCGCGGGCGGCGGCAGCCAGTACGGCACGGCCTATGTCGGCGATGCCGCACATGATTTCTCGGACAAGACTGTCTATCTGACGGCCGACCTCGATATGGGCGGCTCGAGCAACTGGACGCCGGTCGGCGGCCTGTATCCGATGGACCGTGACAACACGGAGCGTGTGATCGTGGCATATTTCAACGGCACGCTCGACGGGCAGGGCCACCGCATCACGAACCTGTTCTGCGACCGCTATGCCGAAAAGGGCTATGCCTATTCGCAGGGCGTTGGCCTCATCGGCCACATGGGCGACCTCTATGACGGCGAGGCCGCGCCGGAAACGGCCCCGGCCGTGCGCAATCTCTCCGTCAGCGGCAGCATCTACGGCCGCCGCATGGTCGGCGGCATCGTCGGCCGCACCGGCAGCATCCCCACGGGCATCTATCTGGAGAACTGCGCGAATCATGCCTCCGTCAAAAACACGGACTCCAAGGGTGTCGGCGGCATCGTCGGCGCGGGCTGGAGCAAGGGCGCAATCGTCAACTGCTACAACACCGGCTCGGTCACGACGGGCTATGCCTGCCCGGCGGGCGGCATCTGCGGCAGCAACGGCGGACTGGACATTTATAACTGTTATAACGCTGGCGTGATCGATTCGAGCGGCAGCCAGCGCGGCCGCGCCATCGGCGGCCATAACAACGGCAGCTACACCGTCTCGGACTGCTATTATCTCGAGGGCTGCGACGACGATCCGGCCTCGAACGGCTGGTACAGCGGCACGGCGCTTTCGTGCGTCGTCTCCGTCACGGCCATGCCGAAGGCGGACATGCGCTCGCAGAAGCTCGTTGACGCGCTGAACTGCAACGGCGCGGCCTATGCCGCCGTGCAGGGGAGCTATCCCGTTCTGGCGTGGGAGGCTGAGCGCAGCCCGGCGGCCCACACCGTCCGCATCACGCAGCCGGAGGGCGGTACGGTCGCCTCGGACAGCGGCGAGAGCGTGGCCTTCGGCACGGTGCTCCATCTTTCCAATACGCCGGATATCGGCTGGGTCTTCCGCGCCTATACGCTGAACGGCAAGACCCTGACCGGCCCCTATGCGACCGTGACGGCGGACGCGGCCGTCAGCGGCGTGTTCTCCCGCATGACGGCGGGCGCGCTGTACATCGAGAACGCCCCGGCCTTCCCCATCACGGTAAAGAAGGACGGCACGGTGATGGAAAACGGGACCGCGCGGCGCGTGACGGACTATCCCGTGGCGGACGGCGACCCGCTCTATGAGGGCGACATGCTGACGGCTACGGCCACGCTGGCGGAAGGCGCAGAGCCGGAGGATCTGAGCTATGTCTACAACGGGAAATTCCGTTACTATTTCACCTTCCAGGATGCGGCCCAGACGGAGAAAAGCACGGACACCGGGAAATTCACCGTCACGAGCCGGATCACGAGCGCCTCGCTGCGCCTGCGCGCCACGGCCTACACGACGCACAAGGTCTGGACGCAGCTGGCCGAGACGGACTGGTATACGCCGTCTGCCGACCGCTTCACCCTGACGTCCGCGCGGCAGCTGGCGGGCCTGGCCCAGCTGGTCAAGCAGGGCAATTCCTTTGCGGGCAAGACCATCCTGCTCGGCGCGGATATCTCGCTGGCAAATGACGACAAGACCTTCAACCGCAGCGTCCGCTGGTTCGACGGCATCGGCAGCACGCAGGCCCCGTTTGCGGGCACGTTTGACGGCAACGGCTACCGCATCACGGAGATGACGGCGGAGTCGACCGGCAGCGGCGCGGCCCTGTTCCTTGCGGCGGACGGCGCGGTGCTCAAAAACATCCGCGTCTCCGGCACGGCGAAGGCCAACGGCAGCGCGGCCGGGATCGCGGCGCAGGCGAAGAACACGCAGTTCCTTGGCTGCGTGAATGAAGCGGCCGTGACTTCGACCGGCGAAAAGGCGGGCGGCATTGCCGCACTCCTCGACGGGGCAAGCAGCCTGACGGGCTGCACCAACCTCGGGGCCGTCACGGGCACGGACGGCGTCGGCGGCCTCGCCGGTGTGGTCAACGACAAGGAAAGCACACTGACCGGCTGCGTGAACCGCGGCGCCGTGACCGGAAACGGTGCGGCCACGGGCATCGGCGGCGTGGCCGGACGCATCGGCGGCAGCCTGCTCCGCTGCGCGAATTACGGAGCCGTCACCGGCAGCGGCTGGTATCTGGGCGGCGTGGCCGGTGCGTGCATGACGGAGGGAGCGTCGTCACTCACCGACTGCTACAGCGCCGGCGAGGTGCGCAATGCCCATACCTATGCCTCCTCCGGCACGGGCGGCCTGATCGGCTACGGAAACGATTACCGCGCAGAAAACTGCTTCAGCTACGGCGCGGTCAGCGCGGCGGCCGGAACGGCGGGCGGCCTGATCGGCCGGGACAGCAGCCGTTCGACAAACGTGCGCGAAAATCTCTATTATCGCGCGGATTCCTGCGGTACCGCCGTCGGCGGCAAGGCGGAGGCATCCGGCACGGCGGCGCGCACGGCGGCAGAATTCGCTGCGCTGTCCTTCCTGCGGCAGCTGGACAAAAACGGCTGCTTCATGCTGGAAAACGGAGCCTATCCGGAGCTTTCCGCCTCTGCGCGCTGCGCCCATCTGGAGACGGAGCTGCGCGACGCCCGCGCGGCCACCTGCACGGAGGCGGGTTGCACCGGCGACACGGTCTGTAAGGCCTGTGGCACGGAGATCACGCACGGCGAGGTCATCCCGGCTGCGGGACATCAGTACCGCAACGGCGCGTGCACAGTGTGCGGCGCGAAGGACCCGCGCTGGTCCGGGCCGGAACTGCCGTGGAACGACCCGTTCCGCGACGTCCGCGCGAGCGACTGGTTCTATTCCGGTGTGAAATTCGCCTATCAGCACGGCCTGTTCCAGGGCACTGCGGCCGATATGTTCAGCCCGGATGCGCCGATGACGCGCGCCATGCTCGTTACGGTGCTCTGGCGCATGGACGGTAAGCCCGACACGGCGGGCGGCAGTAGTTTTACGGATGTGCCGCGCGGTCAGTGGTATACGGAGGCCGTCGCGTGGGCGGCCGAAAACGGCGTCGTCAACGGCGTCGGCGGCGGGAAATTCGAGCCGGACGGCAATGTCACGCGTGAGCAGATCGCCACGATCCTGTATCGCTATGCAGGCCTGCGCGGCGTTCCGACCGGCGGGCGCGCGGACCTCGGCAGCTTCCCGGACGGCGGAACCGTCAGCGGCTGGGCCTATGACGCCCTGTCGTGGGCCAACGCGGCGGGACTGATCGCCGGAACGCGCGAGGGCGGGGTGGACTACCTTGCGCCGCAGCAGAACGCCACGCGCGCGCAGGTCGCCGTCATCCTGATGCGCTACCTCGGCGCGGCATAAGCAGAAAAACGCCGGGCGGCGGACCGAAAAAGTCCGCCGCCCGGCTGATTTGTGGGGATAGAAAAAATCCCGATTCCTATCACGCGCTTTATTGTAAGTTTCCCTTTGCCGTTTTGCAGGAAGCGATCAGCAATCTGCGAATATTACCACATAGTTTCTCGGTATATCGATAGGTAGTAAGATCAATTCTTTTGGTTTCGTACATTAGCTTCAGCCAATAACTTGTTTCGTTGGACTCTTTCAATGCAATTTCCAACTTTGCAACAAAATCTTTCTTGCTCTGCGCATACTGCGCTTCGTGTATATTCGCGCCTACAGAAGTACCTGCTCTTGCAAGCTGATTGATCATATATGAGCTTTTAGGTGCCGTTACGCTATCAACAAGATGAACAATTGCCACCGCAAATTCAAAAGATAAGTCGAGCAATTTGTTTCCAGACATAAAAGCACCTCTTTCTAACATATTATATCATAAGACGCTGCGATTCCTAGTGATATATCGCTATCGCGATATGATATACGGCAAGCCGTATGATATGCTTGCTGTGCAAGCATGATATAATATCCGTTCCCTCATATGCCGCAGGCATATATCATCGCACGAAAGTGCGATATCATATCGAAGATATATCACCCGTTCGGACAGGAACGGATATCATGGAAAAACCCTCTTTTGTCAAGTTGACAAAAGAGGGTTTTTCATGGTGGACGATATAGGACTCGAACCTATGACCTTCCGCACGTCAAGCGGATGCTCTAGCCAGCTGAGCTAATCGTCCGTCAGCAAGGCATAGTATACCAGAAGGCTGCCCTTTTGTCAAGCACTTTTTCCTTTTTTTCGAAAAAAAGACGCGGACCGCAAGGATACGACATGGGCCTTGCGTATCGGCGGGAATTATGCTAGAATATATAGAATCAAGTGCCTTGGGCACAACTCTGTTTTCTGAGAAAGAGGCGTGATCTTATGACAGAACAGACTACGGAAAGAACTGCGCCGCGCAAGCGTATGCTCTCCGGCATCAAGCCGTCGGGCGACCTGACGCTCGGCTCCTACCTCGGCGCGATCCGGAACTGGCGCGACCGTGCAGAGGAATTCGATTGCTATTACTTTATGGCGGACCTTCACGCCATTACTGTCCGGCAGAACCCGGCCGACCTGCGCCGCCGCACGATGGAGCAGCTGGCGCAGTATATCGCCTGCGGTCTGGACCCGGAGAAGAACGTGCTGTTCATCCAGAGCCATGTGCATCAGCACGCGGAGCTGGGCTGGGTGCTCAACTGCTATTCCATGTTCGGCGAGCTGAGCCGCATGACGCAGTTCAAGGATAAAAGCGCGAAAAATGCCGACAATATCAACGGCGGCCTGTTTACCTATCCCGCGCTGATGGCGGCGGATATCCTGCTGTATCAGGCGGATCTTGTTCCGGTGGGCGAGGACCAGAAGCAGCACGTCGAGCTGACGCGCAACATCGCCAAGCGGTTCAACGGCATCTACGGCGATGTGTTCAAGCTGCCGGAGCCGTATATCCCCAAGGTCGGCGCGCGCATCATGAGTCTGGCCAACCCCGAGGCCAAAATGTCGAAGTCCGAGAACGACGATCCCGGCCGCGTCTGCCTGATGGATAAGCCGGAGGATATCATGCGCCTGTTCAAGCGCGCCATCACGGACTGCGACTCCGAGGTGCGCTATGACCCCGAGCACAAGAAGGGCGTTTCGAACCTGATGACCATCTACTCCGCTGCGACCGGGCGGACGTTCGCCGAGATCGAGGCGGAATTTGCAGGGCGCGGCTACGGCGACTTCAAGAAGACGGTCGGCGAGGCCGTCGTGGAGCTGCTGCGGCCCATCCGCGAGGAGAGCCAGCGCCTGCTGGCCGACAAGGCCTATCTGCAGAGCGTCTGCGAGAGCGGCGCGCAGAAGGCGGCCTATGTTGCGGAAAAAACGCTGCGCAAGGTTTATAAGAAGGTCGGCTTCGTGGCGCGCTGACCGGGGAGCAGAACATGATTATGGATCCGAATTTCATTGTCAAGGTCCTGCTGTCGCTCATCGTGGCGGCGGCGCTGGCCTTTGCGGTCACGCCGCTCGTCAAGCGGCTGGCGCAGCGCGTCGGCGCGATGGATGTGCCGAAGGACGAGCGCCGCATGCACAAGATCCCCATCCCGCGCATGGGCGGCCTCGCCATCTTCTTCGCGTTCCTTATCGCGGTGCTGTGCTTTGCCGGGATCGACCGTGAGCTGCGCGGCATCCTGCTCGGTGCGACGATCATCGTCGTGCTCGGCATCCTTGATGATATCCTGACGCTCAAGGCCCTGCCGAAGTTTGCCGTGCAGATCGTTGCGGCCGTTATCGCCGTTCTGCACGGCTGCCGGATCGAGCATTTTATGGGCTTCCGTCTGGCAACGTGGCTTTCCTATCCCGTCAGCGTGATCTGGATCGTGGCCATCACGAACGCCGTGAACTTCATCGACGGTCTCGACGGCCTTGCTGCCGGCGTGTCCGCGATCTCGGCCGGCTCCATGCTCGTCGTGGCGCTGCTCGTGCCGGATTACAACTCCGCCATCCTGCTAGCGGCCATCGTCGGCGCGTGCGCGGGCTTCATCCCGTATAATTTCAACCCGGCAAAGATCTTCATGGGCGACACCGGCTCGACATTCCTCGGCTTTATGCTCTCGTCCATCTCCATCTACGGCCTGTTCAAGATGTATGCGATCATTTCGTTTGCCGTGCCATTCCTTGTACTGGGCCTGCCGATCTTCGATATCTGCTTCGCGGTCATCCGCCGCGTCTCCAAGGGTCAGAGCCCGATGCATGCCGACCGCGGCCATGTGCACCATCGCCTGATCGACATGGGCTTCAGCCAGAAGCAGGCCGTCGCCATCGCCTATATGCTCTCGGCCATTCTCGGCATGGCGGCCGTCGTGCTGACGAATGACGGCGAGATGAAGGCCCTGATCTTCATCGGCGCCGTGATCGTGGTGGGCGCGATCGGTGTGCTGGTTATTTTCCATCGCCACCCGGACAAGCAGGACGAGACCACGGAAAAGCCGGAGGAGAAATCGCATGAAGAAAATTAAGGTGATGTCCGTCTTCGGCACGCGGCCGGAGGCGATCAAAATGGCCCCGTTGGTGCAGACGCTGGCGCAGCGGCCGGAATTTGAGAGTATCTGCTGCCTTACGGGCCAGCACCGCGAGATGCTGGACTCCGTTATGCAGATCTTCCGCCTGACGGCGCAGTATGACCTGAACATCATGCAGAAGCAGCAGACGCTGTCGTCCATCACAACGCGCGCCCTGCTCGGCATGGAGCAGGCCCTGCAGGAGGCACAGCCGGATCTTGTCCTGGTGCACGGCGATACGTCCACGACGTTTGCCGGGGCGCTGGCGGCCTTTTATCAAAAGGTCCCGGTCGGCCATGTCGAGGCGGGCCTGCGGACCTATGACAGGTATTCCCCCTTCCCGGAGGAGATGAACCGCACGCTCGTCAGCGATATTGCGGCGCTGCACTTCGCGCCAACGTCGGCCAATGTGGATAATCTGCGCCGTGAGTCCGCACAGGGTGAGATCTTCCGCACGGGCAACACCGTCATCGACGCCATGCGCACGACGGTGCGCCCGGATTACCGTTTTGCCACGGCGGAGCTCAACGAGTTGGACTTCAAGAGCCGCCGCGTTATCGTTCTGACATGCCACCGCCGCGAGAACTATGGCCAGCCCATGCATGACATCCTGCGGGCCGTGCGAGACGTTGCGGAGCGGTATGAGGACGTCGAGATCGTCTATCCCGTCCACCTCAGCCCGGCCGTGCGCGCCTGCGCGCAGGAGGAGTTGGGCGGTGTACCGCATGTGCACCTCATCGACCCGGTCGACGTGGAGGAAATGCATAATCTCATGGCGCGCTGCTGCTTCGTTATGACGGACTCCGGCGGCCTGCAGGAAGAAGCGCCTGCCCTCGGCAAACCGGTGCTGGTGCTCCGCCGCGAGACGGAGCGGCCCGAGGCCGTTGCGGCCGGAACGGTCCGCCTGGCGGGCGTTGCATACGACGATGTGCTCCGTGAGGCCTGCACGCTGCTCGACGATCCTGCTGCCTACCATCGCATGGCGCATGCCGTGAACCCCTATGGAGACGGCCACGCCTGCGAGCGCATTGCCGACGCGATCGCCTGGCACTTCGGCCTGCGGGCTGAGCGCCCTGCCGATTTTGCCCCTGCGGGCTGATACAATTATAATGTATACCGGGCAGCCGCTGCTGCCTGAAGAACGAAAAAACGCGCCGCATCCCGACTCTGGGATGCGGCGCAGGTTGTTTTTGGGAGGCTCAGCGCTCTTCGCGGAAGTACGGGACGCCGAGTGCAGCGGGCGGCTGCTTTTCGCGGTTGTTGCGCAGACTGCTGAAGATGAGCACGAGCACTGTGACGATGTACGGCAGGATCTTGTAGATCTGCGAGGGAATGAACGGAATGCTCAGGCGCAGGTACAGGTTCTGCAGGCAGCCGAACAGAATGCTGCCCCAGATGGCTGCGGACGGCTTCCAAAGGCAGAAGATGACGAGCGCGACGGCCAGCCAGCCGACGCCGGACAGACCCTCATGGTTCCACACGCAGCCTGCGATGCCGGTGATGTAGGCAACGCCGCCGATGGCGGAGATGCCGCCGCCCAGCACAGTGGCCAGATATTTATAGCGGGTGACGTTGATACCGGCAGCGTCCGCCGTTGCGGGGGATTCGCCGACGGCGCGCAGATACAGGCCCTTGCGGGTCTTGTTCAGGAACCACGCGAGGAAGACGGCGAGCGCAAGGGCAAAATACGTCAGGATGTTGTGCTGGAACAGCAGCGGGCCGAGCACGGGAATGTTGCGCAGGAAGGCGGGGAAGGGGGAGTTCACGAAGATCGCCTTGAGATTGTTGCTCAGGGAGACGTAGGAGCCCTCCTGCACGCGCATGTATTCGCCGAGGAACTGACCTGCGCCGGTGCCGAAGATCGTCAGGGCAAGGCCGGTGACGTTCTGGTTGGCACGCAGGGTGATGGTGATGAAGCTGAACAGCAGCGATGCCAGCGCGCCCGCCAGGAAGGCGAAGAACACGGCCAGCAGCAGCGCCACGAACGGCGAGGCATTCGCGCCTGCGAGCTTTTCATAGTAGAACGCGCCGCCGAGGCCGGCCGCGCCGCCCATGAACAGGATGCCCTCGACGCCGAGGTTCATATTGCCCGATTTTTCGGTCAGGATCTCACCGAGCGTGCCGTAGAGCAGCGGCGTGCCGTTGACGACCGAGAAAACGAACAGCGTGGAAAGAAATGTCAGAACAGCGCCCATACCTCAGTCCTCCTTTTCCCGACGGACGGAAATCTTGTAGTTGATGAAGAACTCGCAGCCCAGCATGCACAGCAGAATGAAGCCGGTCAGGATGTCCGCGATGGTAGAGGGCACCTGCATGCGGGTGTTGAGCGTCTGGGAGCCCTTCGTCAGCACGGCGAGCATCGAGGCGATGATGATCATCGCGAACGGATTGAGCTGAGCCAGCCATGCCACGGAGATGGCGGTGAAGCCGACGCCGCCTGCCACGCCGTCATAAAGCGTGTGGTTTGCACCGGAGACAATGATGAAGCCGACAAGGCCGGAGATGGAGCCGGACAGGAACATCGTGCGCATCATGATGCGGCCGACGTTCATACCGGCATAGCGCGCGGTGTTGCTGGAGTCACCAATGACGGCAATCTCATAGCCGTGCTTTGTGTAGCGCATGTAGATGAACATCAGGACCGTCAGCACGAGTACAATGATCCAGCCGCAGTGCACGCCGAGCACGGACGGCAGCTTGGCGTTGCCCGCGAACTGCGCGATCATCTGGCTGCCGGAGGGAGGGGCCTCCCACGGGCCGCCCTGCAGCCACTTGACGACACCGATGATGATGTAGTTCATCATCAGGGTGAACAGCGTTTCGTTCGTGTTCCACTTCGCCTTGAAGAAGGCGGGGATGAGGGCCCACAGGCCGCCGCACAGGATCGCGGCTGCGGCCATGATGAGCAGCAGCGGAAGCTGCGGCATCGTCTTGCCGAGCTTCAGCGCAAAGAACGTCGCGCCGATGGCGCCTGCGGTGATCTGGCCCTCTGCGCCGATGTTCCAGAAGTGCATCTTGAAGCACGGGGCGATGGCCAGCGCGCAGCCGAGCAGGGGAATGGCGATCTTGATGGTCTGGCGGACGAACGTCTTCGACCCGAGCGAGCCGTCGATGATCGTGCCATAGGCCTTCAGCGGGGAATAGCCGAGGGCGAGCAGCAGCAGGCCGCCGACGATCAGGGCGAACACGATGGACGCGACGCGGATGGACCACGCCGCAGCGGGATGCATCCCGTCGATCCGGCGGGAGAGCTGGAGCTTGCGTGCGGATTTCTCGTTCATGTTGATTCCCTCCCGTCAGACCTTGGTCATAAGAAGACCGATCTCTTCCTTCGTTGCGGTGCGGGCGTCCACGATGCCGCTGATCTTACCGCCGCACAGAACCAGAATGCGGTCGCACAGCTCCAGCAGCACGTCGAGGTCCTCGCCGACGAACACGACGGCCGAGCCCTTCATCTTCTGCTGCGTCAGCAGATTATAAATGGTGTAGGACGTATTGATATCCAGACCGCGCACGGCGTAGGCCGTCAGCAGGACGGAGGGGGACATCGCGATCTCGCGGCCAACGAGCACCTTCTGCACGTTGCCGCCGGAGAGGCGGCGCACCGGTGTCGAGATGCTCGGTGTGACGACTTCCAGCTCCTCCATGACCTCCATGGCGAGCTTGTTCGGGTCGCGGCGGTTGACAAAGGCGCCCTTGCCCTTGCGCCAGCTGCGCAGCATCATGTTGCTGCCCATGCCCATGCTGCCGACCAGACCCATGCCGAGGCGGTCCTCCGGCACGAAAGCCATGGCCACGCCTGCCTTGCGGATCTGATTCGGGGTCTTGCCGATGAGCTGCTGGGCGGGCTTGCCCTCCGGCAGGAACGTGACCGTGCCGTGCTCGACGGGGTACAGGCCCGTGATGCACTCGAGCAGCTCACGCTGGCCGCTGCCTGCAATGCCTGCGATGCCGAGGATCTCGCCGCTCATGGCGGTGAACGTGACGTCGTCAAGACGCTTGATGCCGAGATTGTCGACGCAGGTCAGGCCCTCAATCTTCAGCCGCGGCTTCGGGTCGACGGGGTCCGGGCGGTCGATGTTCAGGCTGACGGCGCGGCCGACCATCATGTCGGTCAGGGACTGGGCCGTGGCCTCGCTCGTCTTGACGGTGCCGATGTACTTGCCCTTGCGCAGCACGGCGACCTCGTCCGAAACGGACAGCACCTCGTGCAGCTTGTGGGTGATGAGGACGATGGCCTTGCCGTCGGCGCGCATGTTGCGCACGACCTGGAACAGGCGGTCCGTCTCCTGCGGGGTCAGAACGGCGGTCGGCTCGTCGAGGATCAGGATCTCCGCCCCGCGGAACAGGACCTTGACGATCTCGACGGTCTGCTTCTGCGAAACGGAAAGATCGTAGATCTTGGCCATCGGATCGAGGTCAAAGCCATACTTTTCGCAGATGGCGGCAATCTTCTGTGCCGCGGCGCGAATGTTGAGCTTGCCCTTTTCCTTCAGACCGAGAATGATATTCTCCGTGACCGTCAGGACATCGACCAGCTTGAAATGCTGATGGATCATGCCGATGCCGTTGGCAAAGGCGTCCTTGGGGGAGCGGATCTGGATCTCCGCGCCGTTTTTCAGAATGTGCCCCTGCTCCGGCATGTAGATACCGGACAGCACGTTCATCAGCGTGGTCTTGCCGCTCCCGTTTTCTCCGAGGAGGCACAGGACCTTGCCGCCCTCGATAGTCAGGTTCACACTGTCGTTGGCAATGACCTTGCCAAAACGCTTTGTGACGTTGACCAGTTCAATTTTGCAGTTCGACTCCAAAGCGGTCATCCTTTCTTGCATGGATTTGCTGGGGAATTTGCATAACTTTCAAAGTTAGTTTAGCACAGGCTACGTCAAAAGTAAACAAAATTTTTGCTTTCCTAACAATTTTTTTGAAATATGGTCTCCGAAACGACAGAAGCCGGGTCTCCCCCGGCTTCTGCGCGATGCGATATGCTGTTTCGGATCAGTTCTCGGAGGTGATGCCTTCGATGACCCAGTAGAAGTACGGAGCGGAGGTCTGGCCGCCCTCGACATCGGATTCCTTGAACCAGTCGTCGGCGGGCATTTCCTTCGTGTCGGGAGCGTCGGCGCCGTAAGCGGTGCCCTCGCCCTTCCACGGGCCCTGGAAGACATGGATGCTGCCGTCGGCCAGACCGGCCTCGACTTCCGCGATCTTATCGGCGGTGCCTTCGGCGGCGATGGCTTCGTTCAGCTCAGTGACGACAACGGCACCATCCTTCATGCCGGCGGTCCAGTCCTTCGCGATGGTCTCGCCGTTCACGAGGCAGTCAAACACATACTCGAAGTAGACGGACCAGTCGATGCGGCTGGAGAGCAGGGAAGCCTCGGGAGCGATGCCGGTCATGTCGTTGTTGTAGCCGACGTGGAACACGCCGTTCTGCTGCGCGACCGTGGCCGGGGTGGTGTTATCGGAGTGCTGAGAGATGAGCACGCAGCCCTCGTCGCACAGAGCCTGCGCGGCATTGCCCTCGGCCGTAGCGTCGGACCAGGAGGAGACGTACTTGACCGTCATCGTGACCTCGGGGACGATGGAGCGGGCGCCGAGATAGAAGGCGGTGAAACCGGAGATGACCTCGGCGAACGGGAAAGCACCGACATAGCCGATCTTGGCCTGGTCAGCGGTGATCTTGCCGGAGTCGATGAGCTCCTTGATCTTCATACCGGCGACAACACCGGCGACATAACGGCCCTCATAGATGTTGGCGAAGGCGTTGTGGCAGTTGTCGAGACCGGCAAACTGAGAGTTCAGGTTCGTGCAGCCGATGAACTGCACATTGGGGTAGTCGGGAGCAGCCTTGAGCATGTACGGCTCGTGGCCATAGGAGTTGCAGATGACGACATCGCAGCCGGCCTCGGCCAGCTCGACGCAGGCGTCGGTGCAGCCGTCGTCTTCGCCGATGTTCGTGATGATGTTCCAGTCAAGGGTAACGCCCTTGGCGGCCATCTTCTCCGTGACGGAGTCCTTCGCGCGATAGAAGTTGTAGGTGTAGCCCTGATCGTTCTCGTCGCCGATGCAGATCATGCCGACCTTCAGGGTCTTGCCTTCGGTGTTGTTGCCGTTTTCTTCGGACGGCTTCGTCTCGTCGTTGCCGCCTTCCGTCGTGGCGTTGTTCGCGGTGTCCTTCGTTTCCTCATTGTTCCCGCTGTCCGTACCGCAGGCGGCGAACATGCCGATCGCGAGCACGAGAACGAGAAGCAGCGCAAGTACCTTCTTCAATCCTTTTTCCTCCTTGATATTGTTGGGTTACCCCAATGTGCATTCGCCGCGGTTCGTCCATGACGAATGTTTGAATCTATCATACAAGATTTTTTTGCAGGACACAATAGGTATTTTGCAAAATTTTGAAAAAATTTCCTGCGAAACATTCGGAGGAAATTCCACGAAACAGGTCGAAAACAGGGGGGAAAAAGAAAATCGGAAAAATCTGAAAAAAGTGCTTGACAAAAGGAGGTATGCATGGTATTATATCGGAGCTGTCTGCGAGAGACACAAACGCGAAAGCGAATGAGCCACAAGCGGTCGGCGGTGTACCTTGTAAATTAAACAACGAGAAACATGAACAAACACCTTGGACAATTTGATTAAAAAACAAGTTGTTCTTTGAGATGTCAGTATAAAAGCTGAGATTGTGAAGAATAGCCAACGAGAAATTCTTGAGTGAAGCTAAGAGCAAAACTTATAGAATGCATGATTTTATTCAGGACCTGAAAAGGGACTGATTAAGATACCATTTTATAGAGAGTTTGATCCTGGCTCAGGACGAACGCTGGCGGCGTGCCTAACACATGCAAGTCGAACGGAGTCGGCCCCGCAAGGGACTGACTTAGTGGCGAACGGGTGAGTAACGCGTGAGCAACCTGCCTTTCAGTGGGGGACAACAGTTGGAAACGACTGCTAATACCGCATAAAGCATTTTGACCGCATGATCGAGATGCCAAAGATTTATTGCTGAAAGATGGGCTCGCGTCTGATTAGATAGTTGGTGAGGTAACGGC
>CDZQ01058412.1_pt1 | contig 115243 bp, 104 predicted proteins | sample 554831 | NCBI WGS metagenome assembly CDZQ01 (sample SAMEA3182112, study PRJEB8094) | gut metagenome | biome: human; feature: gut; material: Stool; isolation source: human stools | place: Canada | collected 2013-05-06 | reverse complement strand
GTACAATCTTCTCGGACATAGTTTGCTGTCTCCTTTCGAATGTTTGTGTCGTGACTTCATTCTACCAGAATTCTGCAAACTATGTCCCTTTTTGTGCTCTTCCCAATTTGCGCAACTTATTGTACCTTATCTAATCTCCATCCTTGCGAGGATGAAAATTACAGCGGTTTTCTTTTTGCCGCACTCATTGAAAATGCGTTTTCTTCATGCGACAACAGAACGCACACCGCAGATTTTACTCCGTATAATAATGCGCTTGGGCGTTCCACAGCTCGTAGTATTTACCGTTTGTATCGGCAACGAGAGTTGCGTGAGAGCCTTGCTGAATAACAGCGCCCTCATGGAACACAGCAATCTCGTCGCAGAACTTACAGGAGGACAGACGGTGGGAGATGTAGATTGCGGTCTTGTCGCCTGCGATCTCGTCAAACTTTCCGTAAATCTCCGCTTCTGCAATCGGATCGAGAGCTGCCGTAGGCTCGTCGAGGATAATGAACGGAGCATCTTTATAAAGCGCACGGGCAATAGCGATCTTTTGTGCTTCACCTCCCGAAACGTCAACACCGTCTTTATTGTAATCCTTGTAGAGATATGTTTCCGTGCCGTTCTTCATTTCGGCAAGTCTGTCGGAGAAACCCGCTTTATTAAGGCAGTCAATAACAAGCTTCTTATCGTAATCAACCCTTCCAGCCACGTTCTCACCGAGCTTCAAACCGAGAAGTTTGAAATCTTGAAAAACAACAGAGAAGATATCCATGTATTCCCGATAATTGTACTTGCGAATATCAATGCCATTCAGAAGAATTTCACCCTCAGTAGGATCGTAAAGTCTGCAAAGCAATTTGATAAAAGTGGTTTTGCCGCTTCCGTTCATACCGACAACTGCAAGGCGTTTGCCAATTTCAAATTTCATGTTCACATTGTGAAGTGCATAGTTTTCGCTACCCGGATATTTGAAAGATACGTTGTGGAACTCAACTTGATATTTTCTATCACGGCGCTTTTCTACAGTAAGACTGCCTTGATACATATTGTTTGAAATATCAAGGAACTCAAAAACCGGAATGAGAAAAGAAGCATTATTACGCATACTCCCCAAAGCTGAAACCAATTGAGATACACCCGATGATGTTTTTGTAATAGCAGCAACATACTGTGTCACCGCACCGAAGCCAAACGCACCGGCCCACGCTTTCAAACAGACAAAGGCATAAACAACTCCTGTAAAAATTCCCGAAACCGCAACCGACGCAGCCTTATAGAGCCCCATAGGACCTCTTCCGTACTTTGCCATGAGACTTTTGGAACCAAAGGTATTTTCCCTGTTTTCCCGGTTACATTTCTCACACATAATATCCTGACGATACATTCTCATATCAGTTGCAATCGCTCTCTGATAACCAAGAGAGCCGAAAAAACTGTACAGACGGTTAGCCTGATTTAAGAATCTTACACTCAACGCCCAATAGCTTTCCGCTTTATTGGAAAGAGCCGGAGCAACATATGTAATCATGAGCATAACAGCGATGATAAACACAACAAACAAGGGATTGTTTAATATGGCATATACTCCTGCACTTTCGGGTACCTTACTAACAAACAGTGAAACCGTCAATGCAATACCGCCAAATACTGTAAATACCGCCGAACACAAAGACTCATAGTTTGCAATCACACGATGTAGTCCCCATCCTGTACCGCCCTGATTCTGCCGTATAGTGGAAAGAAGTTCCGATGTCCTACTCTCATCCAGATTCACGTAATCCATATCAAAGAGTTTTTCCATAAAGATGTGTTCAACTTTTAACCAAAGTCCTGCATTATGCGTTTCTTTCCACTTATTTAAAATTGCCGCACCCAAAGCAATAAACGCAGCTGAAGCAAGGGTAATCACAACGAGCATTTTTAGACGTTCTATATCTCTTCCTCCTACAAGTTCATCAATGACAAGTGCCAAGAGGAAAATCCCTACATAAGGAGTAAGGGCATTCCATATTACGCTGATAATCCTGGACAATACCATCTGAGGATAGTACTGATAGAACAGTTTAAAAGCCCGATTATTCAATCTAAGCGTCTTTCCCCACGACATTTTCTTCTTCATCTTCGCCCTCTCCTTCCCTATAATACTTGCTTTGAACCTCGTAAAGTTCTGCATACTTGCCGCCCTTGTTCAAAAGTTCTTCGTGTGTTCCTTCCTCACCGATACCGCCATTATCAATCATAATAATACGGTCGCAGAAGCGTGTACTTGCAAGACGGTGCGAAATATAAATCGATGATTTACCACTTGTCATCTCATGATATTTTTGGTATATCTGCGATTCTGCAATGGGATCCAGCGCAGATGTGGGCTCGTCAAGAACAATAAAAGGAGCATTCTTATATAGTGCACGCGCCAGCATAAGACGTTGTGTTTCTCCGCCAGAAAGTGCTGTTGCTTCCTCATATACCGCGCGATTCAAATAGGTATCATAACCATCCGGTAATGATTCAATCTTGGTACAAAGTCCTGCCTTTTCTACACACTCTTTCACACGTTGCATATCAATCCCCACATCGTTCTGTGCAACATTGGCTGCAATCGTTCCTGCCAGTAATGAAAATTCCTGAAAAACTGCCGAAAACATCGTGTAATAGTCAGTACGGTTGTAGTCGCGAATATCTTTTCCATCCAGCAATACACGACCTTCAGTAGGATCGAGGAAACCACAGATTAGTTTAATCAGTGTCGTTTTTCCGGCACCGTTCAATCCGACTACGGCAAGTTTTTCGCCGGGATGTAACGTAAGATTGATGTTTGTCAAAGTGTCCTGATCGGCTCCGGGATAACGGAAAGATACCTGTTCCAGCCGGATTTCATACTTGCTGTCCCCCTTTGCTTCCAAGTGTTCACCACAATCCAAATGAAAAGGTTCCTCGTATTCCAAGCACTCACGAATTGTAGTGATGTCAAGGGACTGTTTGTACAGTGTATTAAACCCACTCATGATTCCAGACACCCATTCAGTAAACCCACCAATCGCAGTAAAATACAAAAGGAACTCTGCCACACCTAATCCATTCTGAAGTACAAGCCCAATTAGAAATGCATACGCAACTGCATTGCGAAGAAAAGTCAGAACAAGATCAACTATTTTTGCCATAATATAAACACTCTGCGCCTTACTTTGAAAAGCAGTGTAGGCATCCATTGCTTTTCCGTACAGGTCTTCAAGCCAAGGACGTAAGCCAAAAACACGTATGTCTTTTGCTGCACCCAAGTCTCTCGCACAAGCCGAAATATTATACATATGTCTTTCATATTCCGCTACTTCTTCACGATGACGATAGCCATAACCATTCACGTAATTACTGATAAGATAGCTGATTACTGTGGTCGCAAGAATAATCAGAATCAAAAGCGGTTGCACCGAACTTAACAGGCTAACATAGATACAAAAACCAATCATATTCGTTGTTAACGTCGAAAGCGTAATCCATATCGCCTCTGGTGCTGCGCCGTTGGAATTTGGACACTCCCGAGACTTTGCAAGAAGTTTTATGAATTGGTCATCATCCACATTGGGATAGGATGTGGTCGCAGCTTTTCTGTTCAAAAGATTTGTCACTACAGCACGAATACTAATCCTGGCAAATATTGCATTCATATTCACATACGCCGAGACTGCAGACACAAACATCAAAGCAAGAACAAATACAACGATCGTCCAAATCAACTCCGATACCGAAGCTCGTCTTTCCACCACGGATAGTATTGTCGGTGAAACATATAGATTGATAAGGTTTAATGCAACTGCTGTAAGAACTGAAAGCAGGCTGAGCACAATAACCTTCTTTTCTCCCGAAGTCAAGGCGAGCTTTATCATAAACCACGTGTTTTGCCCCATGTTGTATTTCGGGTTGGGAGATTTTTCCTTTTTCGTTTTTTCCTTCATCACGAAAAACCACCATCCTTTCTGTGTATATGATAGCATAAAAATTCGTCCCCGGTTGATTCTGGGGACGAATCGTCATTTCCGGGTGATGAATTGCAAATCTTACACCTGCGGAAGTAGTATTTCAGTTGTAAAAGCTCCGTCCTCACTATTGCGGCTGATGTAACCTTCGAGCCGTTCTACGATAGCATCTATGCGAACAAGTCCGAATCCATGTCCGTCGCCCTTGGTGCTGCGGAACAGCTTTCCTTCCTTTTTCATCTTTTTACCGGCGGTAAAGTTGGTAAAGGATATGTAGAGCTGGGTATTCTTCATATCCATATATACACGGATCACACGTTGATTCTCCGGTAACTTTACGCTCGCTTCAATCGCATTGTCAAAGAGATTACCGATGATACAACAAAGATCGATTTCCGAGGATTTCAGCTTTACAGGAATATGTGCGTCCGCTACGACCTCAATTCCTTTTGCCTTTGCAAGCGAAATCTTGGAGTTCAGAATAGCATCGGTCATCGGGTTGCCGGTCTTGATAACCGTATCAACGGTAGTCAGATCTTCGTCGAGCAGGTCAAGATAATTCTTGATGGCATCCCAATCGCCTGTAGCGGCGTATGCTTTCATCGTCTGAATGTGGTTGCGGTAGTCGTGCCGCCATCCACGGATTTGACGGTACATATTATCAACTTCCCGGTAATGCGTTTCGATCAGCTCGTGCTGATAGGAAGCGATTTGCTTTTCTATTCTCTTTGAAAACAACCCCATACGCCTTACCTCATGTTGATAATAGCTCGGTTGATGCCGTCATACGCTCCCCGTGGGAGAGGAATGGCGGTGCCGTCACTCAGTTTGATTTCTGCCCTTGTTACACGGCTGATCTGCGTTAGGTTGATGATCGTGGAACGCCCTACACGATAGAAACGCTCGTCAAGCTGTTTTTCGAGTTCGCCCAAAGTCATTTTTACCGTTACGTCAGACTGAGCGTGAATGGTAACGTAATTGCCGAACACATCCGCATAGCGAATTTGATAAATCGGCACACGCACCATTTCGCCACCGATCTCAAAGTTCAAGACCTTTTCATTCTTGGAAAGTTTCTCTGCGGCACGGTCAAGCACCGAGCAGAGCTTTTCTTCTTTCACTGGTTTCATCAGATAGTGGAGAGCTGCCACTTCGTAGCCTTCCGAAATGTAATCGGAGTAGCCCGTGATGAAAACGATCTGAACGGTATCGTTATTCTTGCGTAGCTGCTTCGCCATCGTTACGCCGTCCATAGATCCCATTTCAATGTCCAGGAGCAGAATATCGTAGTCGCTTTCCTCTGCATAGTGGAACAGGAAGTTCTCTGCAGAAGTAAAGGTATCAGTATGTACCACATGACCGGCAGGCGCCGCCCAGCGATCTACCAGATTCAAAACATATTGTCTGTCCACATCGGAATCGTCGCAGATTGCAATTTTGTACTTCATGTTCTCACCGTCCTTTTTTCGCTACCATCGGTAAATTTCAGTTCAACACAGGCAGTATCCATGTTGAACTCACAAGAAATCAAATGCGTCATATCCGACCTCCTTAAATCATGCCGAAGTGCTTCAATGCCTCCTTGATTGCTTTTTCTTTATCCGGCGGGCATTGCGGCTGTTTAGCGTCCTCAGACTTCGGCTTATTGTAATTCTCACGCTCGATGATACCGCACTTCTGTTTTACCTGTGCGATATACAAGCTGCTGACTTTCAAGCCGCTATGCTCCAGCACATAATCTTTGATCTCTTGGTAAGTAGCTTTCTTCTCCGCATCGGTCAAATCCAGCTCGTCCATATCCAAGTTAATCTCGATATGTTGCTTTGTATTAAGTTTGGACAATAAACATACCGTTTCAACATGCGCCGTCTGCGGGAACATATCGACGGGCTGCGCATATACAAAGCGGAATCCGCCGTCAGCGAGAATGCGGACGTCCCGCGCAAGGGTAGCTGGGTTGCAGGAAACATACACCAACCGCTTTGCGCCGCATGCAAGCAAAGCGTCCAGCACGGGGCGTTCACAGCCCTTGCGCGGCGGATCGATCAGGACGGCATCTGGATGGTATCCTTCGCGTACAAGCCGTGGAAGGACATCCTCGGCATTTCCACAATGGAACCCAACATTTTTGATACCGTTCTCCTGTGCATTAAAAATCGCATCTGCGATCGCTTCGGGCACGGTTTCAATTCCATCTACCTGCGCGGCATGGTGTGCAAGCAGAAGTGATATTGTTCCGATGCCGCAATAAACATCCGCAACGTGTTCTGTTCCCTCAAGCTGTAATGCATCTAAAGCCGCATGATAAAGCACCTCCGTCTGTTGTGGGTTTACCTGCAGGAAGGATGCTGCGCTCACGGCAAAGCGCAGGCCGCAAATCGTATCATAAAGACGATCTTTCCCCCAAAGCGTGCGGAATTCCGGGCCAAATATCACATTTGTTTCCGCATCGTTTCGGTTGTGAAGAACGCTGACCAGCCCGGGGATGCGGTTGCGCAGGCACTCGATTAGCGCCTCTTTTTGCGGCAGCTTTCCCTTTGTGACGATCGCGGCCATGATTTCGCCGTTTGCCGCGGAAACACGTGCCATCACATGCCGGAGCGTGCCTGTTTGCAGGGTTTCATCATAGGCCCGTATCTGGAATTGATTGGCCCAGTCGCACACCGCTTCAGCAACAAGCAGGGTTTTGTCTTCCTGAATCGAACAGTCTGAAAGCGGGATCAGGCGGTGACTGCGCGGCGCGAAAAATCCGAAGGAAACGCGCCCATCCAAATTTGCAAACGGAAAGCTTCCCTTGTTCCGATAAAAATAGGGGAACTGCATTCCAAGAGCCTCATGCACCTCCGGAGCCATAAGGCCCCCAATTCGTGTAAGGGCGGACGCTACCATATCCCGCTTAAACATGAGCTGCGCCTCATAGTCAAGATGCATGAGGGTACATCCGCCGCAACGCCCAAAATGAGAGCATTTTGGTTCTGCACGGCAGGGGCTTTTTACGGATATGGAAAGCAGTTTTCCTATTGCATAGCTGGCTGTGGCCTTTATGATATGAACCCGTACCGTTTCTCCCGGCAACGCAAACGGCACAAACACGGCAAAGCCATCATATCTTCCGATGCCCTGACCTTCAGAGCCAAATGCGTCAACGGTCAGCTCGATTTCATCATTGCGTTTCAAGGGCGGTGTTTTCTGTGGCATAAAAATCTCCTTTTTGCGGCAAAACGCGGCTTATGCCGCGTTTGGATCAACCGGAAACGAATACAGCGCGTCAAAACTTTGCAAGCACGGAATTGAAGCGGTATAGCTTTTCATCAAAATTGTCCGGCAGCGCGATTGCATCTTCCAGAGATACGTCGACAATATGATTGTCATGAATGCCCACTGCGCGTCCGCCAACTTCAGCATCCAATAGCTCCACTGCGCGCTGTCCGAGCCGCGCTGCAAGTACGCGGTCAAATGCCGTAGGATTTCCACCGCGTTGAATATAGCCTGGAACGATTGCTTTGATATCAATATCGGAATGTTCCCGCACATAATTTGCAAAATCCGAAGCTCTGCCGGCTCCTTCTGCGATGATGACAATGCTCGTAAGCTTTCCCTTAAGCTTATTTGTAACGAGTTGGCGTGTTGCATCCTCCCAGGAAAGCTGGCTTTCCGGCACCAGTATAATGTCCGCTGCCCCTGCAACGCCGGACCAAAGGGCAATGTCACCACAATTGCGCCCCATTACCTCAATCACGCCGACCCGGTCATGTGCGCGCATGGTGTCGCGTATTTTATAGATTTCGCTTGTAATGGTATTGACAGCGGTATCAAAGCCAATTGTAAAGTCGGTGTACCCCAAATCGTTATCAATTGTTCCGGGGATGCCGATCGTTTTCATGCCGCTGTCGGCAAGCATCTTCGCACCGCGGTAGCTCCCGTCTCCGCCGATAACGATCAGGCCTTCAATATCAAACGCGTGCAGCATGTCCAACGCTTTTTGAAACCCCTCCGGCGTACGGAATTCCTCGCTGCGCGCCGTGCGCAGAACCGTGCCGCCCTTGTGCATCACATTTGCGACATCCTCATGTGTCAATTGACGCACCATGCCGGCAATCAATCCCTTGTAGCCATGGTAGATTCCCATAACGTTGATGCCGCGGCTTTCTCCCTCTTTGAATACCGCGCGAATTGCTGCATTCATGCCGGGCGTATCCCCGCCGCTTGTTAAAACGCCAATACACTTCATAAAATTAACTCCTTTCGGAAAATCGTAAGCAAATCCAATCATTTTGAGCTGCACATGGGCAAGGCCCATGGTGCAATCCCATACAGTTTTGTATTATATCACATACGCAAAATTAGTCAAAAGTTTATCATAGGTTATGTTCACTGCTGCTTCACGTTCTCCTTTCCAAGCAGCTCGTTAAGAATATCCCGGAGTGCAGAGGCTTCATTCACATACATGTCCTTGGGCACAAGCTGCGTCTTTTTTGTACCGGGGTTATGAAGCACAACGGGGACGTTGCCCGGGAAGCGCCGCAATAGCGTGAGCACGCGCGCGCGAAGCGGCTGATCCTCCGTGTCAAAGCGCAGATATAGCTTGCCCGCCGCAGGATGCAGCGTAAGCGGGGCTACCTCATCCACCAGAACCATGTTGCTTTGTTCCTCCCGCACATTCAAACGGCCTGAAACGCATACCTTACTATCTTCCGAAAGCAGGCTTCCGAAACGTGTGAATACGGACGGAAACGCCAAAAGCTCAATGGAACCGGTCATATCTTCAAGCGTACAATATGCCATAACGCCGTTCCCGTTTTTCGTCATTTTACGCTGCACGTGCGCAACGATTCCCCCCAAACGCACGCGGCTTCCCTCTTTAAGCGCCCCGCTTTCATCCGCTGCTGCAAGCTCTGCAACGCTGTTGGGCATTTTTGAAAGCACCGCCCCATATTCCTCCAAGGGGTGCCCGCTCAGGTAAATGCCAAGCGCCTCCCGTTCCAACGAAAGCAGCATCGTTTGGTCGAACTCACGCACGTTGGGCAAGGGTGTGATCCCCGCTTTCATTTCAGAGCCACCCCCAACGTCAAACAGGGACAGCTGCCCGGTTTCCGCCTGTTTGCGCTCGTTCGCCGCAGCGCTGAGCGCGCGCTCATAGATGAGCAGCAGCTGATTGCGGTTGGCGCCCATGCCATCAAAGCAGCCAACCTTGATCATCGCTTCAAGCATGCGCTTGTTGACGCCCGGCGCGCGTCTTACAAAGTCGTCAAAGTCTTGGAAGGGGCCGTTTGCATCGCGTTCCGCAATGAGATCGCACATCGCGCTCTCTCCGACGTTTTTGATTGCCGCAAGGCCAAAGCGGATGGAGTTTCCCTCTACGCTGAACTTTGCAACGCTCCGGTTTACATGCGGCGGCAGAACAGGGATCTTCATCCGTTTGGCCGCATTGATATATTCTGCCATCTTATCAATGCTTCCAAGAAAGCTGTTAATGATTGCCGTCATAAATTCAACGGGATAGTACAGCTTTAAATATGCCGTACGATAAGCAACAACAGCATAGCAGGCCGCATGCGGTTTGTTAAACGCGTAAGACGCAAAATCGACCATTTCATCAAAAATTTTATTCGCGATCTCTGCGGGCACGCCGTTCCGTACGGCGCCTGGAACCTTCACGACCCCATTCTCAACAATTCCGTTGACAAAGTTTTCCCGCTCCTTGAGCATTACGTCGTGTTTCTTTTTTGCCATTGCACGGCGCACGAGATCGCTCCTGCCCATAGAATATCCGGCGATATCGCGTACGATGCGCATTACCTGCTCCTGGTATACCATGCATCCATAGGTTGCCTGCAGAGCAGGGCGCAGCCTTTCGTGCAAATAACGCACATGTTCTGGATCATTCTTGCCCGCAAGGTATTTGGGGATCTGGTCCATCGGACCGGGCCGAAACAGGGAAATCCCGGCGATAACATCCTCCAGGTTGCCCGGTTTAAGCTGCAGCATAAATTGGCGCATGCCGGCAGATTCAAGCTGAAACACGCCGTCTGTATCCGCTGCGGAAATCATTGCATAAACCTTTGGGTCATCATATTGAAGTTTGCCAAGATCCGGAACTTGTTTTCCATGCTGCCGGATGAATTCGAGCGTATCCCTTATCACGGTAAGCGTTCTAAGGCCAAGAAAATCCATCTTCAGCAGGCCGAGTTCTTCTATTGTGTCTTTGGGGAACTGCGTTGTAATTGCCTCGTCGTTCCTCTGCAAAGGCACATATTCGGTAATGGGTTTTGCGCTGATCACCACGCCGGCCGCATGCGTGGAGGCATGGCGCGGCAACCCCTCAAGCTTCAGGGAAAGATCAATCAGCTTTTTGACATGCTCATCCGTATCATAAAGATTTTTTAGTTCAAAGGACACTTCCAAAGCGCGGTTGAGCGTGATTCCCAGCGTTTTTGGAATCAGCTTGCTGATTTTATCGACCTCGCCGAGTGGCATATGAAGCGCGCGGCCAACATCCTTCACCGCAGCTTTTGCCGCCATGGAACCGAAGGTAATGATCTGCGCGACATTATCCTTTCCGTATTTTGCAATGACATAATCAATGACTTCCTGCCTGCGCTCAATACAAAAATCAATATCGAAGTCCGGCATGGAAATACGCTCCGGATTTAAAAAGCGCTCGAAGGGAAGGTCATATTTAAGTGGATCCACGTCCGTAATGTCCAAAGAATATGCAACAAGGCTCGCCGCACCGCTGCCGCGCCCCGGGCCGACAAAAATGCCGTTTCGGTGCGCAAAATCCACAAAGTCCCACACAATAAGGAAATAATCCACAAAGCCCATGCGCTCGATGATGGAAAGCTCCAGCGCAAGGCGTGCATGCGCTTCCTCCCCCGCATTCGGCATCTTCCGCCGGAGGCCCGCCTCAGCAAGCTGCATCAGATACGACATGTTATCAAGCCCATCCGGAGCGGAGAAACTCGGCAGATGCCGTTCCCCGAACGTAAGCTCCAAATCGCACTTTTCTGCGATCTCAAGCGTCGTATCCAGCGATTCGCGGTAATTGTACAGCGCCTGTTCCATCTCGTCTGCGTTTTTAAGATAAAACTCGTCGGCGGACATGCGCATGCGGTTTTCATCATCAACAAACTTCCCGGTTTGGATGCATAGCAGAACATCCTGTGCTTCCGCATCGTTCTTTTCCACATAGTGTACGTCATTTGTGGCGACTGTTTTGATGCCGAGCTCCTTTGCAAGCGCATCAAGCTGCGGCAATACCTCAAGCTGCTCCGGAATACCGTGGTTTTGCAGCTCAATATAAAAATCATCGCCGAACATGCCGCGCAGCCGCAGGGCAAGCGCGCGCGCTTTTTCCGTCTGTCCATTCAGCAAGGCCTGAGGGATATCTCCGGCCAGACAGGCCGAAAGGCAAACTAAGCCTTCCGCGTGTTGTTCAAGAAGATCGTAATCGATGCGTGGCTTATAATAAAAGCCATCCACAAAAGCGCTTGAGGAGAGTTTTATTAGATTTTGATAGCCGGTCTTGTTTTTTGCCAGCAGCACAAGATGCGCATTCTCGCGCCCGCCTTCGCGCTCTGTGCGGGAACGTGGGGCAACATATGCCTCCATGCCCAAAACCGGCTTAACCCCCTGCTTTTTGCATTCTTTATAGAAGTCGATCACACCATACATCGCTCCATGATCCGTAATTGCAAGCGCAGGCATGCCAAGCGCCTTGGCGTGCGCAACCAGCTCCGGGATGCGTGCTGCCCCGTCAAGCAGGCTGTACTGCGTATGGACATGGAGGTGTACGAAGTTTTGCATGATGGTTTCGTTTCCTTTCCCCTTACCGTTTTAAGGTCAATGCAGGCGGATGTCCTCCGCCATCGCTGAAAGCTTGTTCAACCGGTGATTCATCCCGGATTTTCCAATGTCAAGAAGCTCAGCAAGCTCCGTAAGCGTAGCCTCCGGATTGTTCAGCCGCGCCTCAGCAGCCTCGCGCAGCTTAGGCGGCAGGTTTGCAAGGCCTGTTTCCCGGCTGAGAAGCTCAATGTCAACCAGCTGCTGCGCCGCGGCCTGCGCTGCTTTTTGCATGTTCGCGTCTTCAAAGTTAGAGCGACGGTTTAGGTCATTCGCTACATTGCGCAGAACACGCGCATTTTCAAAAGCCAGCATTCCCTCCATCGCGCCGATGTAGGTCAAAAATTCGGAGATGCTCTCGCCCTCTTTCATATAAGTGATAAACGATGATTTTCGTCTGGCTGTTTTCACATTCAGTGAGAGCTGAGCCATACGCGCAGAAAGCTCCTTTGCAAATCTTTCATGACGGCATACGATTTCAAGGTGATAGCCCTTGCTGGGATCGCTCACGGAGCCGGAACCTAAAAAGGCGCCGCGTAGAAAGGCCTGCGTACACTCGGCGTTCACGAATATGCGCTCCGGAACAGCGCCCATTTCAAGAGGTTCATCCACATCGCCCGCAGGCAAACAGCCGCTTTTTTGCAGGAGTGCGGCGCAGCCGCTTCCAGTCAGGGTTACCACGGTGTTCTTGGCTTTCAAACGCTCGTGCTCCCTGAGGGAAAGGGACGCTTCCACGGGAAAAAGCCTGCAGGCAAGCTGTACGATCAGCTGCCCGACATTCTGGTTTTCCGTAACGTATTCCACCGCAAGCCCCCTTCGGCCCAGCATGATGGAGCCGGCGGTATGGGTAAGTGCGGCAAGCGCTGCAAGACGCACCGCATCATTCTTCAGACGAAGGACGGAAAGCTCATCTTTTGTCTTTGATGAAAAGGACACCGCGCTTCCCTCCTAACTTCCCATCCGCTCCGAAATATCACCCGCCTCAACGGTAGTATCCCGGTGCACAAGCTTTACGTCAAACTCGCCGCGCATCCGCTTCGCCATCTGTTCGGCAGCACATACGGAGCGATGCCTTCCTCCCGTGCATCCAAACGCAACAAGCAGGCGCCGTTTTCCCTGATTGCAAAAGCCGGGGATGAGCATTTGCAGCATCGATTGTGTTTGGTCCAGAAATTGTGTGAATGCAGGATCTTGAAAAATGTAATCACGAACAGCGGCATCCGCCCCCGAAAGCGGGCGCAATGCGGGCTCATAAAACGGGTTTGGAAGGAACCGCATATCAAACACCATGTCAGCTTCAAATGGAACGCCCCGCTTATAACCGAAGCTTTCAAATGTGAGCCGAAACGCATCCATGGAACCATCTGAAAACAGCGTTCCGAGCCTTGCGGCAAGTTCCAGCGGTTTCAGGTTCGTCGTGTCGATAATGGTATCCGCACGATCCCGGAACACACCGAGCATGTCACGTTCCGCCCGGATGCCGTCCCGCACATCTCTTGAAAGCGGATGCCGCCTTCTCGTTTCGTTATATCTGCGTTCCAAGACCTCGTCCCGGCATTCCAAAAAAAGAATTCTATATTGTACTGGGAGCCTGTCCAGCGTGCGGAGCACCTTCTCAGCATCTGAGCGGAACACCTGTTCTCGGCTGTCGATTACGACGGCTGCGCGCTCGACAGGAGGTGCAGCCTTGTGGCAGAGCTCAATGAACCCACCCAACATTTCGCAGGGAAGGTTGTCCACGCAAAAGTAACCCGCATCTTCAAAATAGCGCAACGCCTGAGTTTTGCCAGCCCCCGAAAGGCCGGTTACGATTAATAGCTTCATGTTATTTCTCCATTCTTACTGCTCATCCAAGTTGGAAAAGCTCCCGAGCAAGCGCACCTCCGGCTCCAGCCATATGCCGCTTTGCGCATGCACAACCCGCTGTACGCGGCGTATCAGGTTGTAAACGTCAGTTGAGGTCGCGCCCCCCGTGTTGATAATGAATCCGGCGTGCAGAGAACTTACCTCCGCACCTCCTACGCGCACGCCCTTGAGCCCGGCCTGTTCAATCAATGCGCCTGCGAAGTTGCCGGCCGGTCGCTTGAACGTACTGCCTGCGCTCGGATATGCAAGCGGCTGCTTTTCGCGCCGCTTTGCCGTGTATTCCGCCATGCGCGCCTTTGCTCCGCCATCGTCCGGCATAAGCGAAAACGCTGCGGAAACCGCAATTCGTTCGGGCGCGCGGTATGCGCTGAACCGGTAGCCAAACGTTCCCTCTGCCGGCGCTTCATCAACCAGCGCCCCGGAGGCTGCGTCCACGTAGGTAAGCCGCTGCACCGTTTCTGCCACTTCGCCGCCGTAAGCCCCGGCATTCATTGCAATCGCGCCGCCAACGCTGCCTGGGATCCCCGCGGCCCACTCCAACCCCATAAAACCGCACTCTACCGTACGCTTTGCAAGCGCGGCAAACGATGCTCCTGCCTCCGCAAAGAAAAGCCCGTTTTCCTGCCGGATTGCCCCCATTGCTTCACCAATGCGGAACACAACGGCATCAATCCCCGCATCGGAAACAAGAAGGTTTGTTCCGTTTCCGATCACCTCATAAGGGATGCCATATTCATGCACCACAAAGAGCGCGTTTTGGAGCGCTTCCACACTCTGCGGTTCCACCAACGCACGCGCACATCCGCCCGTCCGGAAAGAAGTATACTGCGCCATGGAGACATTTCGCTGCACGTCGCAATCGAAAAAGCGTGCGCACAGCGCATCAAACTGATAAGGCATTGTTTCCTCCATGCTATGCTGCGCCAATCTGCACAGCAAGCTGTTTCCCTATCATTTTACTTGATTTACGTGCCTGAAACAAGTTCTTTCAGCCTGGCCTCAAAATCCTTTTTTGCTTCCGCGTCCCCGGCAAGGACGCGGCGTGCGGTTTCTTCAAGCGCATCGCGATACCGTTGCAGCAAAAAAGCATTCGGAATTTTAGGTTCGCGCAGATGTTCTGCGGCGCTCGCAAGCAAAGCACTTTCCGGCAGTGCTTTGGGATCAACTTCCGTTACAGAAATAAGTCCGAGCTGCGCAAATTGTTTCTGTGCGGTTTCCGAAAAGATGCGTTCAATCAGCTCAATTGCATATGCCCGCTTTTTCTGATCTATCCCATGCGACAGGCCGATCATCTGGACAAGGCTGGTGTCCCCGGAAAGTATGGAAGCCTCGAATGCAAATCCTTTGCCTGCGGATTGAAGCGCCTCGAGATCCCCTGCTGAACGCAGGTCTGCAATCGCTATCGCAGCCTTTCCAGAACGGAACGCGTCATATTCCGCTACTTCTCCTGTCAGTCCAAGCGCTGCGGCAAGGACCGCATTGCCGGAAAGCGCAGGCAGCTGCTTTTGCTTCCCGCTTTTCTGCGCAGCAGCAAAGGTTTCAGCAGCCTGAAGGATCCATGCGGCGTTTCTTGTTCCTTCCGGCAACATAGCGCCGCGCTCCTGAAACAGCCCCGTGTTCACAATAAGCGCATGTGCGGACATTGCATAAGGCAGCGCGTAAATTTTTCCGTCCCATTCTCCAACAGCCGCCATGTCCTTTGAAATACATTCTACGGGGAGTTCATCAAATGTGGACAGTTGGTCCGGATAACACACCCCCAATGGAAAGGACAACAAATCCGGGGATTCTCCGCGTGCAAGCCGTTCAGTGTATTCCGTTTCATCCATAGCGATTACATCAAAAAAAACGCCATGATGCCTGCGCTCGATTCCTTTTGCAATCGCTGCAAGCGCAGTGCTCATACTGCCTGAATAAGGTTTAAACCCCACGATATGCCACACGCTGATAATGCCGGTGTATGGTTCTTCTGCCGGGCTGAATTTCTCATCATAAGTGCGCTCTTTCAGTGCGTCGTTTAAATATGCCGGCATAAAAAGAAGATAAGCGGCGATCAGCGCCGTTGCTATCAACCTTGGAACCCATTCTCTTGCACGCATCATAGCCCTACCTCCGTATGCTTTAGCATATGCATGCATGCCTTGAAAAAGCAGCGCGGTAAGCTGCGCAAAAATAAGGAGCCTTGCTATGCAAGACTCCTTATAATCGTCCGGTTCAAAATTTTTTGCCGCTTACCGTATTGCCCCGTTACAGCAAGCGAAAGGAACTATTTTTGGAGGAAAACAATAATGAAGATGACTGCGCTATATTCCGGACGATTGACACAATCACATTTATCATTGAGTTAATCCTACCACCATATATTGTGGAATGCAAGCGTTTTTGACAACTTTTTAAGATTAAGTAACACAATTCACATTTTATTCATGATTTAGGGTAGAAACACTCGAAATCCCCCTTTTATTCCTCATTAAATGTTACATTTCCATTAAATTCAGGAACATAAGATGGATCCGCCGCCTTCAAATTCTGGATGCTTACATTTTCAAAGCCAAGTTGAATGCAATACGCAATCGCCCGGTCATATTCCCGCTGCAACAGATGTCGGTTCAGCGGTGGCACCTCCGAAGCGTGATGGCACGGCATATACTGTCCCATCAACGAAACATGGGTCGTCAACGGAAGATTCTTCGCAAGAAAATCCAGGATGTGGTGCGTTTCATCCACTGAGCCCGGCAAAACAAGATGACGGACGATCACGCCGCGTTGAGCCAGCCCGTTTTCATCGCACGACAGTTCGCCGCACTGACGATGCATCTCAAGAATCGCTTTTGACGCAAAATCAAAGTAGTCCTTCGCACCGGAATATCTTTCGGCTGCAAGCGAAGAAGCATATTTGAGATCCGGCAGATAAATGTCCACGATTCCTTCGAGACGCCGCAGGGTATCAAGCGTTTCATACCCATTGGTGTTGTAGACAATGGGTATCATAAGCCCGCGCTTGCGCGCGCCCAGCACAGCAGGAATGACGGTATCTACGTGCGGCGTAGGCGTAACAAGGTTGATATTGTGCGCCCCTTCCGCCTGTAAGTGGAGCATCAGCGCAGCAAGCTCTTCCTCATTCCACATTCGTCCAATCATCGTGTGGTTAATTTCGTGGTTTTGGCAAAACAGGCAATCCAGATTGCATCCGCAAAAAAAGATGGCACCCGACCCGCGTGTGCCGCTCAGGGAAGGTTCCTCCCAAAAGTGTAATGCGGCACGTGCAATGGTCGGCCGTTCTCCCGCGCCGCAGAAGCCCTTGGCGCCTGTGCGGTCAACTCCACAGGCGCGCGGGCAAAGCGTACAGGTCATTCCCGTTTTCCCTGCCCTTCCCGTTTCACGGTGGGTTCCTTTCTTCCATTCTCTTTTTTTGAGGATTCTCTCCCCGCGCTTTCTATGACTTCATATTGTGCATCCACAACTGTGCTCGCACTATTTGTCTCCGGAATTTTTTGCTTTTCCGCGTCTTTCCCGGCCTCATCGCCGTATCTTCCGCGTCCTTCGCCGGCAGGCCCAAGTGCAATCGCGTTGCGCACATACCGCTTCACCGTCATAATAAAGCGGGTTCCCTTGCCGGGCTCGCTCTCCACAGTAATGCTTTCGCCCAGTTTTTCCATGATGAAGTGCGCAATGGAGAGCCCGAGTCCCGTCCCTCCCTCGCCGCGGGATTTATCGACCTTATAGAAGCGCTCGAAAATATGCGGAAGGTCTTCTTTGGAAATTCCGCAGCCGGTATCTGTAACGGTGAGCACGATAGCGTCTTTTGCGTTGCACATGCCGATGGTGATCGTTCCGCCTTCCGGCGTATAGCGCATCGCATTGTCAATGAGGATGATCAAAACCTGCTCGATACGGTCCGGGTCGGTCATCGCATCGGGAACCGGCTTTGGAGCATCCACAATGAGGTCAATCCCCTTCTGATGAGCCGGGCCGGAGTAACCGCTTGCGATATCCCGGATCAACGTGTTAAGGTCGACGCGGACAACCTCCATGTATTCCGTTCCGGACTGTAGGCGGCTCAGCGTCATCATATCCGTAATCAAGCGCGAAAGGCGCAGGACCTCATGCAGCATGATGCGATAATACCGTTGCCGGTCCTCTTCGTCTTTCACCATCCCATCCGCCAACGGTTCCAACAGGCCGCGAACCGCCGTAAGCGGAGTGCGCAATTCGTGGGAAACGTTCGCCACATATTCGCGCCGCATGGCCTCCAGGCGCTCCATCTCCGTCATATCCTTAAACAAGCCCACCACGCCAACGCGCTGTCCACCATCCGTTACCACAGGAGCTACGGTGATCCAAAGCGTTTTATCTCCGGCCATAGGATAGGTAAGGGTCTGTGGTTTGCCCGTTTCGTACACTTCGTCAAAAGCCTTCCAAATCTTTGGATCCGGCACCAACTCCTCCCGTTTTTCGACGTTTACCGCGCCGAACATGCGCATCAGCGCCGCATTATAGTGCGTGAGCATACCGACTTCGTCGGTTGCGGCAACGCCGTCCGCAAGGCTCTGCAGGATCTGATCGAGTTGGCTTTTTTCCGTTTTGAGCTGATAGATTGTTTGAGAAAGCCCTTCGCAAAGGTTATTGAGCGCGCGTGCCAGAACGCCGACTTCCCCAATCTCATCTTCGTTCACGCGTATTTCAAAGTTGCCCTTGGCCATCGCAATTGCAGCCTCAGACATGGTGTGCAGCGGGTCCGTGATACGGCGTATGCGCCAGGACGTAACCAACATTGTAACGGGAACCACAATGGCGGCGATCCAGAAAAGGGATGTGTTCAGTTTTGTGGTGGCTCCAATGACCTCCTGCGTGGATTTGATTACGAAAATCGCCCCTGCAAGCGTTCCGTCCGGCATGAAAATCGGCGTGCCTACAACAAGGGCATTGCGCCGTTTTCCGGGCAGCCGAACTTCATCCGTGCTGACGTTTTCCCCGGAAAGCGCCGCAAGGATTTGCTCGGAAAGGGCCTGCTGCATTTCCTCTGGGCTCATGCCAAATATGGAATCCTGATACTGCACGCACTGGTTCGCTGCATCAACAAATAAGGTCGCTCCATTCACCGCAAGCATTTGCGTCTTTGAAAGGTGGATGAACGCCTCTTCCGTGATCTGCCCATTCAGATATTCAATAATCAGCTGCTCGGCCGCTTCTGCTTTGGGTGCCATTTCCTGCAATTTAATCTGCGTGTACGTATCCCGGCTAAGGAAAACATAGCCTCCGACCATGGCAGCGGAGGCTATGAGCAACGTGATGATGAGCGCCAGCAACAAGCGGCGCAGGAAGATGCTCCGCATGATTATTCGACCTCAAACTTGTAGCCAACGCCGTAAATGGTCTTAATGCTCCAACCAAGGCCCGCGCTGTCAAGCTTGGCCCGCAGGCGCTTAATGTGCGTATCGACCGTGCGTGTCTCCCCCGCAAAGTCATATCCCCAAACGCGGTTAAGAAGCTGTTCGCGCGTGAATACCTGCCCGGGATTGGATGCCAGCATATAAAGGATTTCAATTTCCTTGGGCGTACAAATAACCGGCTGGCTCCGCAGTGTGACGGTGTAGCTTTTGATGTCGATTACGAGTCCTTCATATGTCACGCAGCCATCATCCGAGGTTTGCTGCTGCTCTGTAGTGCGGCGCAGTACGGCTTTAATACGCGCCACAACCTCACGCGGGCTGAAAGGCTTTACGATATAATCATCCGCACCAAGTTCAAGACCTAAAATCCGGTCGATTTCCTCCCCCTTTGCAGTCAACATAATGATTGGTACGCGGGAGTTTTTGCGAATCTCCTTGCAGGCTTCAATGCCGGACATAACCGGCATCATAATATCCAGCACGCAAAGCGCGATTTCCGCATCCAGCTTTTCTATTGCTTCCGCACCGTTGTATGCATCTACAACTTCATACCCTTCCGCTTTCAGGTAAATGCTTAACGATTCGTGAACGACACGGTCGTCATCTGCAATCAGGATTTTGTTCGCACTCATTTCCGGTGATACCCCCAACTGTTTCTTTGGTTTTTATGCATTATACCATATGTCCGCGGCAGAAAAAACAAACAGCATGCAAATCCTCCGCTTTTTCACACTTTTTCCGCATTCAAGGAAAGTGTGAACGTGAATTCAACGCGTCCGTTTCGGTTTTGGGCCCAAATCTTTTCATCGAGAAGGCTCATGATTTCCTGCGCAATGGAGAGCCCCAGGCCGGTGCCTTCCCCCGAGTGAGATCGGTCGGCCTTATAGAAGCGCTCAAAAAGGTGTGCGATGTCTTCCTCGGCAATCGTTCCTGCATTGGAAACATGCACGAGCACTTTGTCCCCCGAGATTTCCGCACCAAGCGCAAGAGGCTCATCCGCACTGCCATGCTTAATGGCATTATCAAGAAGGATAATAAGCACCTGTTCCGTGCGATCCGGATTTCCATACACTTCCGGGAAAGAATCCGCAACATTCAGACGAATGGATAGCCCGCGTTCCCGTGCCGCGCTTTCATAACGCTGCGCAACATCATATAGGATATCCTGCACATCCATGCGCTGCTTGGTAAGTGCAATCGTCCCAGATTGCAGGCGGGAAAGCTCCAGCAGGTCATCAATCAGCCTGGAAAGCCGCATCGATTCCTTTTGAATATAGCCGTAATAACGCTTCCGGTCGTCTTCCTTTTTAATCAGGCCATCGCTCAAAGCGTCTGAAAGGCTGCGGATAGAAGCAAGCGGTGTGCGCAGTTCATGCGAAACGTTTGCCACATAGTCCTTGCGCGTTTGCTCCAAACGGACGCTTTCCGTCACATCCTGTATCAACAAAACTGCGCCTTCCACCTGACTGCCGCCATCGCGCAGCGGAGATATTGTAACGCGAGCGACCGCCTCTCTGCATTTATGCTCCGCAACCTGCGGCAGACCTGTTTTTAAGACTTCCTCAACCTGCGGCAAAAGGCTTTGGAACTGCGGCAAGGTTTCCGGCGCGTCAGTGCTTGCGCCGCCCAGCAGCTGCACGGAGGAGGGGTTATATTGCATGATCTGCCCATTCAGGTTCACGCTGATCACGCCTTCCCCCAGGCCGTCCAACGTTGTACGCAGCCGGTTTCGTTCAAAAGTGAGGTCTCCAATGGTGTGTGAAAGCGCACCGGAAAGATAGTTGAGCGTTTGCCCGAGCTGCGCGAGCTCATCCCTGCCATCGGCCTGTGCGCGCACAGAAAAATTGCCATGGGCCATCGCAAGTGCAGCTTCGTTCATCTGCTTTAAAGGGCCTGTTAGCTTGCGCGACATCAGATATGCGGGAATAAGCATAAGGAAGGCAACAACAACAATCGCTATCAGAAGAGCAGTCCAAAGGCTGTTCATCGCCATATTCAGTTCGCGGATTGGCTTAATGAGAAAAACTGCGCCGATTACGCTTCCGTCATTGCCCCAAACCGGTGCGCCGACAATCGCATCCGCCGCACGCCAGCTGCCGCGCGAAACGCTTTTGCCGGCAAGCACGGCATCCAGATTTTGCTTTGCAAGCGTGAGCATCTCCTGCGCCTGCTCCGAATCCAAATTTTGCGGAAAAACAAAAAGGGTTTTGTCCGCCGTAAAAATGTACGGAGACGCCCCCCATATATTCTTGCTTTCCACCACTGTAATCTGGTATTCCCGGTAGCTCATAGTACCTTGAAGAAACTCAGCGGATCGTTCCGCAAGAAATGACGCGCTCGGCGCAAGCTCGCGCAGTTTGATGCCCGCATAGGCCCCAACGCCGGTATAGCGAAAAACGAGCGCTGTTAACCCGGCGCTCAAAATAACCGTGAGCAAAACGATTGCAAGCGTTTTTCGCAAAAATGTGTTTTTCATTGTCCCGCCTCGAATTTGTAGCCAACGCCATATACGGTTTTGATGGACCAGGCGATGCCCTCCTGCGGGAGTTTCTGGCGGATACGCTTAATTTGTGTATCCACGGCACGTGTATCGCCGAAATAATCATACCCCCAAACTTGTGACAGTATCTGCTCCCGCTCGTAGACGCGGCCGGGATGTGATGCAAGAAGCTGGAAAATTTCCACCTCTTTTGGGGTAAACGGGATTTTTTCTCCGTTTATGCGCACGTCATAATTGTTGATGTTAATCTCAAGGTTGTCGAAGCGCAGCACCTTCTGCGGTTCCTCCTTTGCGCTGGTAAAGCGCCGGAGTACAGCCTTAACGCGCGCTACGACTTCCCGCGCGCTGAAGGGCTTTACAATATAATCATCCGCGCCGAGTTCAAGGCCTAGAATGCGGTCGATCTCCTCCCCTTTTGCGGTGAGCATGATAATTGGCACACGGCTTTCCGCGCGGATTTGGCGGCAGACTTCAATCCCGGATACTTTGGGCATCATCAGATCCAGCAAAATCAAATCCGGCTTTGCAGAATTGGCAAGCGTGAGCGCTTCTGCGCCATCCATCGCGGAGATATGCGCAAACCCCTCGCTTTCCAAATAAACGCCGAGCGTTTCATGAATGATGGGCTGGTCATCGCAAATCAAAATCTTTTGTACCATACAAATGCCTTCTTTCTAAAAAGGTATGGTTTGATTATAGTATGCGGCATGCCACGGCGCAAGGCAACGCACTGTTTTGTCATAATTGTACCAAATTCCGCCTCTTTTTAAAACCGGATACCGTTTTTTCAGGCATTATGGTATAATGGCCGCATGAGACTGCATGTGTGTACAAAACGCGCGTTTAGCGTTGTATTCATTTTTATTCTTTTGTTTGCCTGCGCAGGGTGCGATGGCCTATATGTGAACGCCGACCACACTTCTGCCCTGTGCATCAACGAAGTTGTATCGTCCAACACGCGTTCCCTTGTGGATGAAGCGCTGGGCACTCCGGATTGGATCGAGTTGTATAACGCCTCTGCTTCTCCCATTGATCTTACAGGCTATGGTCTTACGGATAATCCAAAGGCTCCGCACAAATGGACGTTTCCAAGCGTGACGATTCCGGCAGGCGGCTATCTTATTGTTTATGCAACAAAGGCGGATGGGGCGCTTTGCACCGGCTTTGGCCTTTCCCGCGGAGGAGATTCCCTCTGTCTTTCCGATAAATACTATACTCTGTTGGATTATGTCGAAATCCCTGCGCTTGAAAGCGACATATCCTTTGCCCGTGGGAAAGACGGCACGTTTGGCTATTGTGCTGCTCCTACACCCGGTTCGGAAAATGTTGCCGAGATCGTGTCGGATCCAGCTCTGCTCACATTTGACAGCGGCAGCGGCGGGCTCACTCTCTCGGAGGTAGTGCCGCGCAACGCGTCCTGTGCGGATGCTTATGGGAAGTATCCCGCCTGGGCAGAAGTTCAAAACAGTTCAGATGCGCCGATTTTGCTCTCCGAGTATTACCTGACTGACGATGCGGAAGATGCGTTTAAGTGGCACCTGCCGGATTCCGTTTTACAGCCGGGCGAATTTCTTGTTATATTCTTTTCAGGCCGGGACGAAGCCGCCGGGGAGTTCCACGCTTCCTTTAAATTGGGCAGCGATGATTCCACCCTTTTTCTTTTCAGCAAAAATGGGGCGCAGATTGGGGCCATTTCTTGGGCGAACGACCTTCCGGATGATATTGCGGCCTTGCCCGATGGGCTTTATACCGCATACCCCACCCCCTGTGCAGCGAACGATCCCCGCACGTTCTCCAACACGGAACTCCTTCCTATGGATGCGGGAAACGCGGTCCGCCTCAACGAATTCCTCCTTCATAACGAATACAGCCTGCGCGATGCGGAGGGCGACCGTCCCGCTTGGGCAGAGCTTTACAACACAACGGATTCTTCCATAAGCCTCGCCGGATACTATCTTTCAGATGATCCGGAGAACCCGTTTAAGTGGGCGTTTCCCGCAAACGCCGTCATCGAGCCGCAAGGATATCTGCTCGTGTTCCTCTCCGGTAAAAACCGTTCGGAAGGCGAACTGCACACCTCGTTTAAGCTCACCCAAAATGATGAAGCGCTCCTGCTTTCTGTAAAGGATGGCCTGCGTGCGGACTCTTATCCCATCGATGCTTCTTTGGGCGCTAACATTTCCGTTGGCATGGATCCTGCAAGCGGAAATACAAAATACTTTGCCACGCCTACGCCGGGCACCGCCAATACCACGCGGAGCTTTGATACGCTCGCAGGAGCGTTTCTTCCAGACATGGGCGGTGTTTACATTTCTGAAGTGAGCGCGGTAGCTGAAGCAAAAAGCGGCGGCAGCGCTTGGATTGAGCTTTTCAACGCTTCCAGCCATTCAGTCTCTCTGGCAGGCTGGCACATTACGGATAACCCGGATGATCTGCAAAGCTGTGAGCTTCCCCCACTTACCATCGAAGCGGGCGGTTACGCTGTCGTTCATGCAACAAAGCGCACTGAAAAGCAGAAAGGCAATTTCGTTGCGCTTGGTATTTCGGAGGCTGGCGAAACGTTGATTTTAAGCGATGCAGATGGGAATGTTATAGATGTATTTGAAACGGGGGCTCTGCGCGCCGGTACTACCAGCGGAAGGGTTGTAGGAAGCGGCGCGCCGGTGCGCGTCTTTTTTGCTTCTGCAACCAAAGGAAAGTCCAATGATGCCGCAGTGCGTTCCGCCTATGCTGCGGAACCGGTATTCTCCGAAACGGCGCTTTACCATGATGCGGCATTCCCGCTTGTGCTTACCTCTGCAACGGAGGGCGCCGAAATCCGCTACACGCTTGATGGCAGCGCTCCCGGCCCCGATTCGACGCTTTACATGGGTCCAATAAACATATCTTCCAACGCAGTTGTGCGTGCTGCCGCTTATTGTGACGGACTGCTCCAAAGCGACAGCGTTGCGATGACCTATCTGTTTGAACAACCGCATACCGTACCGGTTGTCTGCATCTCCATTTCTCCTTCTGCATTCAGCGAGGTATACGCAGCAACCATCAAGAAGGAGCGCGTGGAGCGTCAAGGCGTCTTTTCTTTCTACGAAGACGGTGCGCTTGGCGTGTCTTTTCCCTGCGGTTTTCGTGCGAGCGGTGCTTCAACACTGACCGCTGCACAGAAATCGCTTGCTGTGCTGCTGCGCTCCGGTTACGGGGTTGCAGAAACAAATTACCCCTTCTTTGCAAACAGCGACGTTTCTGCATATCAATCGCTCGTGCTGCGCAATTCCGGGCAGGACCGTACGGCTGCACGCATCCGCGATTCTTTCTTTATGAAAGCAGTAAAAGGGCTTAACATTGAACAGGTGGAAACACGCCTGACCGTCGTATATGTTAACGGAACGTACTGGGGCATTTACGACCTGAACGAAAATCAAAATGAGGATTATCTTGCGTCGCATTACGGCGTCGATCCGGACGCAGTGGATATTATTCGCCGCAATTTCACTGCGCTTGAGGGAACGAAATACGATTTCCTCCGTGTACGCGAATATGCGCTAAACCGGGATCTGTCCGACGATACGCTGTTTGCCGAGTTCGCAGAATGGGTCGACGTTGCGTATTTTACAGATTATATCATTGCCCAAACCTACTTTGCCAACAGCGATATGTTCAATCAAAAATACTGGCGCTCACAGGATTATTCCGTTAAATGGCGCCCCGTGTTTTTTGACCTTGATTTCGGTTTGCATTCATCAAGCCCAACCCGGAACATTCTTTCTTCCTATTTTCGGGTGGAAGGCGTCCCTTCTCAGGATGGTTCCCTGACGAATATGGATATTTATGTCGGCCTTCGTAAGAATGCTGCCTGGCGCGATTATTTTTGTGAGCGCTATGTTTACGTTGTGCTTAACCATTTTAACAGCGAACGCCTGTGCGCAATTCTGGATGAAATGGCCGCCCAACTGCGTGCCGAATGGCCGCGTCATACCGCGCGTTGGAGCGACGCCCCTTCCCTTTCAAAATGGGAAAGCAATGTTGCTGCACTGCGCGATTGTCTCGCTATACGGGCAGAGTATGCGCTTAAATACTTGCAGAAGGAATTTGGCGTTTCCGATGAAAAAATGCAGGAATACCGCGCAAAGGCATTGGCCGCTTCCGCTTGAATAAAGCCTTGGCCCAAAAAGAGAAAGCGTCCGCCGGATATGAAACCGGCGGACGCTTTGCGTTCTTGTTCAGGCAGGCGCAATTAATCCTCTTCTTCCTCTTCGGGGAGGATTGCATTATGGTAAATCTCCTGCACGTCATCATTGTCCTCAAAGCGCTCCAACAGGCGTTCCATCTTCTCCGCAAGCTCCGCATCGGTGGCGTCGACCGTATTTTGGGGAATCATGGTGACCTCAGCGGAAAGGAAAGAATACCCCGCCTCTTCCAAAGCTTCGCGCACGGCCGAGAAGTCGTTCACGCTGGTATAGATTTCATAAACATCCTCGCCAGGTTCAAAATCTTCAGCCCCAGCCTCAAGAGCAGCCATCATAAGTTCATCCTCATCGATGGACGCACTGCGCTCAACCACAAGCTGCCCGCGGCGTTCAAACATCCAGGAAACGCAGCCGGTTGCGCCCATGCTGCCGCCGCTTTTGTCAAACAGATGCCGGATATCCGCCGCAGCGCGGTTGCGGTTGTCTGTTACTACGTCAACAATGATCGCAATGCCGCTTGGGCCGTATCCTTCATACGTAATCTCTTCATAATTAACATTGCCCAACTCGCCGGCCGCCTTTTTGATTGAGCGGGTGATGTTGTCGTTCGGCATGTTGTTTGCTTTTGCCTTAGCGATTACATCGCGCAGCTTGGAATTGTTCGCGGGATCGCTTCCGCCCTCTTTTACGGCGATGGCGATCTCGCGGCCGATCTTGGTGAATATTTTGCCGCGCTGCGAATCGGTTTTTTCTTTTTTGTTTTTAATGTTTGCCCATTTGGAATGTCCAGACATAGCACTTTCCCTCCCGGTAAAATCAACGCTTTATTATAGCATCCCCGCAAGGGGCAGTTCAACCCCCGGATGGCGCTTTCCATCCGCTTTCCGGGCACAGTTCTTCATATTTTGCTTTAAGCTTCTTCATGTCGTCCCACGCGTCTCGCTTTTTGCTTTCGTCGCGGAGGAGGGCCGCAGGGTGGTAGGTCGGCAGAATCCAAATGCCTTTCTTGCATTTCCATGCCCCGCGATCCCGTGTAATGCGGACGCTTTCATCATAAATGTACCGTGCGGCAGTCGCTCCAAGGCATACGATAATCTTCGGCTGCACAAGCGCAAACTGCGCGCGCAGATATGGAAGGCATGCCGCCGCCTCCGCATCCGTTGGTACACGGTTCTCTGGAGGGCGGCACTTTACGATATTGCAGATATAGGTTTTTGTTCGGTCCAAACCAATTGCCGCAAGCATTTTATCCAGCAGCTTTCCTGCCGCACCAACAAACGGAATGCCTTGGAGGTCTTCATCACGCCCCGGCCCTTCTCCAATGAACATGATTTTCGCAGAAGGGTTCCCGTCGCCAATTACAACCTTTGTCCTTGCCTGTGAAAGCCCGCATCCGGTGCAACCGTTCGCCTGTTGGTAGAGCTCTGCCCATTCATAACGCACCGCCGCATACCCCCTCAATAAACAGGCGGACATCTTCAGATACCTGTTCGCGGTTCGTTTCATTCAAAAGCTCGTGCCGCGCGCCTGGATAAAGGATGCATTTCACTGTATGGCCGCTCTGCACAAGCCATGTTTCGACCTGCTTTACACCCTTTCCGTTTGCGCCCACGGGATCCGCATCGCCTGCGATTAAAAGAATCGGCCGCTTCGGCACGCGCCTGGCCCATTGCGGGCCGGAGACCTCGCCAAGCCCGTCAAACAAATCGCGGAAGCCTGCTGCGGTAAAAACAAACCCGCAAGCGGGGTCGTCCACGTATTTGTCCACCTCCGCTTCGTCTCTTGAAAGCCAATCGAACGGCGTTCGGTTCGGTTTAAAAGCATTGTTATATGCACCGAAGGACAACTTGTCCAATAGCCTGCTTGGCGTGCTTGCGCTGTTTTTTCGGATTTCACAACGCGCAAGCAGCTTTGCAACAGGGAGCGCCGGGTTTTTCCCCGCTGTTCCGCAGAAAATAAACCCGTCCAGGTCGTCTCCATGCCGCGCCGCATAGGAACGCGCAAGAAAGGAGCCCATGCTGTGCCCGAACAGGATGCTTGGTAAATCGCAATAAGATTGTTTTATAATTGAATGCACAGATTGGATATCCTGAATCAAGGAATTCCAACCATGCTCTGCCCCAAAATATCCCCGGATACCGTCTTTACTTATGCTTTTTCCATGTGAAGCGTTATCCGCGCCCACCACTAAAATGGAGTTTTGATTTAAGTATCTTGCAAAGCGGTCATAACGCTCGATATGCTCCGCCATCCCATGCACGATTTGCAGGACTGCCTTCGGTTGGTTTTCCGGCTCCCAAACCCGGACATACAGCTCCCCTTGGCCGGTTGCAGACTGTAATGGAATTTGATGCATTTTCCGCTACATCCTCCTTGCAAAAACATATTTTTTATCAGGATACCACATTTCATTTTAAATTGCACGAACTATTACTTCCGCTTATTGCAAAATAGCGAAATCGGCCTTATAATTGTATATAAATAATGGTTATGGATGAGTTTGGCGCTCCGCATTTGGCGGCGCGTCTGCAATATTCAGGAGGAAATACTATGGCGACAGACCTCGATCTGTACAGCATTTTTTGCACCGTAGCCCGCTGCGGCAGCTTATCGCACGCAGCGCGCGAGCTCTATGTGAGCCAACCGGCCATCAGCCAATCCATGCACCGTTTGGAATACGCATTGGGATGCACGCTTTTCACCCGCACCAGCCGGGGCATTTCGCTGACAAGCGAAGGGCGCATGCTCTACAGTTATGCCGAAAAAGCCGTAAGCTTAATCGCAGCCGCAGAGGATCGCCTCAACCGCATGCGTACGCTTCAATCTGGCGGGCTTATGATTGGCGCAAGCGATACGCTTTGCCAATTTTTCCTGCTCCCTTATTTGGAAAAATTCCATTCGGAATACCCTGATATCCAGCTTCAGGTAACCAACCGCACCACGCCGGACACCGTTGAGTTGCTCAAGGTTGGCAAAGTTGATATCGCCCTTGTCAACCTGCCGGTAAATGACAGCAGCCTTCAGGTGCGTGAGGTGCTTAATGTGCACGATGTTTTTGTTGCCTCATCCCGTTTTTCTCATCTCAAGGGCCATCCCGTAACGATGGAAGCGCTTTCTCATGAGCCTCTGGTTCTTTTGGAAAAAGCTTCAAACTCCCGCAAATATCTGGATGATTTTGCTTCGGTATGCGGCGTAACGCTGCACCCGGAAATTGAGCTTGGGGCGCATAGCCTGCTGGTGGAATTTGCGCGCATCGGTCTGGGGATTGCATGTGTTACCCAAGAATTTGCCGCAGGGGCAATCAACAGCGGCGAGCTGTTCGAAATTGAGCTTACCACGCCCATGCCTTCAAGAAGCATTGGCCTGATTTCCCTTGAGGGCGTTCCGCTTTCGGTGGCGGCTGACCGCTTTATCAGCATTGTAATGGAAAACGCAAGTGCGCAGCATGAAGGTTAAGGTGCGCTATGGAACACAGAAACCCTAAAAAAACGCATACCATGCTGCGCTTTGACCTGATGATTGCCGGTGCTTTGGCGCTTGCCGTCGGCCTGTTTGCGCTGCTTTATTCAGGCGGCGGTGTGGCAATTCTGACTGCAGCGGCAACGACAGACAATGGCGAAGAGGGAGATTCAAACGGCTCTCCCCTGCCGGAAGCTTCGCCCACGCCACCAAGCCCAACCCCGTCACAGGCGCCCATTTCCACGGAGGGCCGTCTGATTCCCTATATGGAAAACGGCCTTTGGGGATATAAAAACACAAAAGGAGAGGTTGCCATCGAACCTCGCTTCTCCGCTGCCTGCGAGTTTGACGGCGCGACGGCTTTTGCAGCCGAAAATGGCTATTACGGCCTTCTCGCAAAAAACGGTATTTGGATTGTTGAACCCATATGGGAAGCTGTAGAGGCGTTTTCCGAGGGCCGTGCTGCGGTGGAATCCGGTGGAAAATGGGGGTTCATCGACGAAAATGGAACGCTGGTGATCGACTATAAATTCCGCGAGGTTGGCAGCTTCCACTGCGGGCGTGCCATTGCACGCAGTGCGGCAAGCTACGGCTACATCGATGTAAACGGCGACATTGCCGTTTCACAGAAGTGGACGGCAGCGGGTGATTTTTCAGAAGACGTTGCGTTTGTGCGCTCAGAATCGGATAACAGCTACATCATAGACAAAGTCGGAGAAAAAATAGCAACGCTTAGCTCCCGCCAGTATGGCAGCCCGTTTTGTGAAGGGTTTGCTCTGATCCGCGAGGAAGGCAGTTCCTATTATCTTAACAGCCGCGGTCAAACCGCCTTTAAGGAAAAATATCAGGAAGCGCTTTCCTTTCACGGCGGCTATGCGGCCGTGTGTCAGGATGGCCTTTGGGGATACATCAATACGAAGGGCGTGCTGGTGATCCCCAATGCCTTCGCCGCAGCGCAGTCCTTTTCGGGTGGACTTGCAGCAGTTAAGGATGCCACGAGCGACCTCTGGGGATATATCGGAACCGATGGAAAATACATAATTCAGCCTGCCTATGAGGAGGCCCAACCGTTTTCCGATGGATTTGCCGTTGTAAAGCAGGATGGCGTTTATTACATCATCAACCGACCGACGGAAAAATCACCTCTTTCCCCCATCCTTCTTTACCGGGCCGCTTGAATCCGGGCGCACATCTTCGATCGAGCAAGTGTCCGTTTATTGCGGACGCTTGTTTTTTCTTTTGAAAAATACCTTATTTTTTTTGCTATACCAATTGCTTATTCTGCATTCTATGATATATAATGTGTCTGTCTTACAAAGACATTTTATTGAGGAGGTGTCACTGCTATGCAAACGATGATGGATGCTCTCGTAAAAGAAGCGCCCGGCAAAGGTCTTACGTTAAAACGTGTGCCTGTGCCGCAGCCGGGCATCGGGGAAGTGCAGATCAAGATCCATAAAACAGCGATTTGCGGGACGGATGTGCACATCTATAACTGGGATCCATGGAGCCAGCAGCATATTAGGCCGCCAATGGTAATCGGCCACGAATATGTGGGAGAAATCACGGCGCTCGGCCCCGGCGTTTCTGATTATTCGATCGGGGATATTGTGTCCGGCGAAGGTCATATCGTTTGCGGGCATTGCCGCAACTGCCGGGCCGGAAATGGACAATGGTGCAAGTTCACACGCAGCGTTGGCGTTGACCGGGATGGCGCTTTCGCAGAGTACCTCTGCATTCCGGAAACAAACGTAATTCGCATTCCTGCAAACATCCCGGAAGACATCGTATCCTTTTTCGATGCCTACGGAAATGCAACGCATACTGCCACCATGTTTGATGTGGTCGGCGAAGATGTGCTTATCACGGGCGCAGGCCCAATCGGCATGATGGCCGTGGGCATTTGCCGCCAAAATGGAGCCCGGCGCATCATCGTGACCGATGTAAACCAATACAGGCTTGATATTGCAAAGCAGATGGGCGCGCATGCCGTAGTGAATCTCGCGCATGACAAGCTGGAGGACGCCATGCGCGAACAAGGTATGGTGGAAGGGTTCGATGTTGGCCTTGAAATGAGCGGAAACGGCGCTGCGCTGAATCAGCTTCTCAAGTCCATGCGCAACGGCGGTAAAGTTGCTTTGCTCGGCATTGCCGGCCCCGGCACTGTGATTGACTGGAATGATGTTATTTTCAAGGGGCTTACGTTGCAGGGGATTTATGGCCGCAAGATGTATGAAACCTGGTACAAACTTATGGCGATGATTGAGGCGGGTTTGGACCTTTCCCCCATTATTACGCACCGCTTCCACTATACAGAATATGAAAAGGGCTTTGAAGCTATGAACAGCGGACACTCCGGCAAGGTCATCTTGGACTGGACAAAATAAACTTTATGATCAGGAGGGACGGTTTTATGAAAGAGGCGCTTCAGTTTTTCCAAAACGAACTCAAGTCCATCCGCACGGCGGGAACTTTCAAAGAGGAACGCATTATCACCACACCACAAAAGGCACGCATTGACACAACGAAGGCGCACGGCGTGCTCAACATGTGCGCAAACAACTACCTCGGCCTCTCCGACCACCCGGCCTTGATTGAGGCTGCAAAGGCCAGCTATGACGAATGGGGATTTGGCCTTTCTTCCGTCCGTTTTATTTGCGGCACGCAGGAAATTCATAAGCGGCTTGAACGCAAAATTGCAAATTTCCTGGGAATGGATGACACAATTCTTTATTCTTCGTGTTTTGACGCAAACGGCGGCCTGTTTGAAACGCTCCTTGGGCCAGAAGATGCTGTTGTTTCCGATGAACTGAACCATGCGAGCATCATTGACGGCGTGCGGCTGTGCAAAGCAAAGCGCTTCCGCTACAAGAACAATGATATGGCAGATCTTCGCACCCAGCTTGAAGCGGCAAGCGATTGCAGAATAAAGCTTATTGCGACCGACGGCGTTTTTTCCATGGATGGTTTCATCGCAAACCTGCCTGCCATCTGCGACCTTGCGGATGAATTCGGCGCGCTCGTTATGGTAGATGACAGCCATGCAGTTGGCTTTATGGGCGAGCATGGACGCGGCACGCATGAGCATTGCGGCGTAATGGGCCGGGTGGACATTATCACCGGTACGCTCGGCAAGGCGCTCGGCGGCGCAAGCGGCGGATATACCGCTGCACGTCAGGAGATCATCGACCTGCTGCGCCAACGTTCCCGGCCATACCTGTTTTCCAACACGCTCGCCCCTGCAATCTGCGCAGCAAGCCTCAAGGTGTTCGATATGCTTACTGAATCTACCGCTTTGCGGGACAGGGTGCACGAGAACACGGCATACTTCCGTGCTGAGCTTGGCAAGTTGGGCTTTGATGTGCCGGAAAGCACGCACCCAATCGTTCCGGTAATGCTTTATGATGCGAAAATCGCGCAGGAATTTGCAGCCCGGATGCTTGAAAAAGGAGTTTATGTCGTCGGCTTTTCTTACCCTGTTGTGCCGATGAACAAGGCGCGCATCCGCACCCAGGTTTCCGCCGGCCATTCCAGAGAAGATCTGGATTTTGCCGTTCGCTGCTTTGCGGAAGTCAAACAGGAAATGGGGCTTTAAAAAGGTTCCATCTTCTCAGGGAAACACGGGATTGTTTATTCCATAAACAAAAAGATGGGCAACGCGCAGGCTTGCCCATCTTTTTTCGTTATTTGCGTTTAGAATTCAGTCTTATTCTGCTGCTGGCCCTGTCGCTTCTTTTGCTCCTGCTGGCGCTGCTTGTTTTGCCCCTGCTGTTCGTTGCGGTTCTTCTGCTGCTTCTGATTCACAGGCAGGTATTCATCCTCATAATGAAAGCTCACGGTTCGTTCCTCCTTTCGCGGTTTGATGTGGTTTTAGTATTTGCCTGTGATACGCCTTTATGCTTGGCGATGCTTTCCGAAAACGGCGAAAAAAGGGCGACAGTTGCCGGCGCCGCATCAAATCGCATCTGGGAAAAAGCGGTATTTTTTAAATTTGAGGCTCAAAATTCGCCAGGTCGATCCAATACCGCCTGGTAAGGATCTCCGCACCTTGGATCGTGTTTATGACCTTGTCCTGCAGGATACCGCCGTTTTTTTCTATCACGCGGGCAGAGCCGTAGTTATCGTCGTTGCAAGTGATTAAAACCCGGCTGAGCCCCAGCACTCCGCTTGCATATTGAAGCGTTCTAGAGAGCATGTGTGTTCCGTATCCCTTTTTCCATTGGATATAGCGCACGCCATAGCCGATGTGACCGCCATAGCGCAAAAGAGCGTCCGTCAGGCTGTGGCGGATTGAGCTTTCCCCGATGAACTCATCGCCGTCGACCAGCCAGAGATAGGTCGCTTTCACGTAGCCTTCCGGAAGATTCTTCCCGGTTCTGAAATCCTCGAAGCGCTCGAACACATCATACCGGTTGTCGTCCACAAACGGATGTGTATGCACACCGTGCTCGCGGTATTCCCGGATCGCTTCGAGATAGGATGGATAGTACTTTTTGTCCGGCAGAATTAATTCCATCGGGCTGCCACCTCCAAAACGATTAAATTTGAAGCATTATATCACGTGCGGGGGCGCATTTCAATAAAAGCATTTACACAGCAATTTGTTTTTATGAAACGGTTTGTATCGCCAAAAACTTCAAGAAATACTTGCAAAAGCGTATGCGGCGTGTTAGAATAGCAATGTTTGATTCCGAACTACGCTTACAGTCGGTAAGGAGGTGTAAAAGCATGGGTAAGTTTTGCGAAGTATGCAATAAAGGAATGATGTCCGGCAATTTGGTCAGCCATTCCAACAGGAAGTCCAAGCGCGCTTGGGCCCCCAACGTTCAAACCGTTCGTGTCGTTGTTAACGGTACGCCGCGTAAGATGAACGTTTGCACACGTTGCCTTCGTTCCGGCAAGGTTGAACGCAGCTTCTGATCACACCATCAGGCTTTTTTGGACGGCGTTTGATTACGCCGTCTTTTCTTTTCCATTTTTTATGTTCTCAACAGCATCCGAATGATCAGCACGACTGCGCCTGAGAGAAGCAGCGAAAGGAAAAAACCGATTCCGCAGCAGAGCAATATGATCGTAAGCAGGAGGAACAGCAATGCGCAGCGCAATGTCCTCCGCTTCACGCATCGTTTTTTGATATGCACCATGGCAGGCCTTCTTTGCATCGGCATTCCCTCCATTATCCCCTATGTGTTCTTTATTTTTATTATACGCGCACCTTTCCGGAACGGTTCACGCAGAGGGCTGTTACAGAATACAGTATCGTATATCACTCTTGTATTTATGGAGGAAAACTATGGCGCATATGCTTGTTGAAGCAAACGATGTTTGCCTCACATATCATGAACCGACCGCTGAAACGCGCGCGATCGAACATTTGAGCTTTCAAATAAACCAGGGGGAATTTGTAGCAATCGTCGGCCCGTCCGGCTGTGGAAAGACAAGCGTTCTTTCCCTTCTCGCCGGATTAATGGAGCCCTCGGAGGGCGAAATTCATATATATGATGATAAAAAGCCCGGATATATGCTGCAGCGTGATCACTTGTTGGATTGGCGCACAATTGAGGGCAATATTATGCTTGGGCTTGAGGTAAAGCACATGGCAACGCCCGAAAACCGCGCCTATGCACTTTTTTTGTTGGATACCTATGGCCTTTCCGAATTCCGCCATCATTATCCCCGGCAGCTTTCCGGAGGAATGCGGCAAAAGGTCGCCCTGATTCGGACGCTCGCCACATCCCCGGAATTGTTGCTGCTTGATGAACCGTTTTCCGCGCTTGATTATCAAACACGCCTGCGCGTTGCGGATGAAATTCATTCCATTCTGCGCCGTGAAGGGAAAACGGCGATTCTTGTTACACACGATATTTCGGAAGCGATTTCCATGAGCGACCGTGTGCTCGTGTTTTCCAGCCGACCGGCAACGCTTAAGCACGAACACATTATCCGCCTTTCAGGGGACAACTCCCCGCTCGGCAGGCGAAATGCACCGGAATTCAAGGATTACTTCGATATGATTTGGAAGGAGCTTGATGGATATGAAAAAACGTCTGCCCAATAATTGTTCACCGGAGCATGCGGCATATTTGCTCGAAATTGATCGGAAGGAGCGTTTCATAACCATTGCACGCTATCTGATTTTGGTCGGTTTTGTTGTGCTTTGGGAAGTATTTGCGCGCACAGGTGTGATCGATCCGTTTATCGGAAGTTCCCCCTCCCGGATCTGGGATACGCTTATGCGGCTTTACGCAAACGGCGAACTGTTTGAGCACATTTGGATTACGCTGTATGAAACCGTTGTAGGGTTCGTGCTCGGAACGCTTTTCGGCACGCTGGTTGCTATCCTGCTTTGGTGGAGCAAAACGCTTTCGCGCATTTTAGACCCTTATCTCGTGGTGCTTAACGCGCTGCCTAAAATTGCGCTTGGACCGATTTTAATCGTCTGGTTTGGTGCGGGCGTAAAGAGCATCATCGTGATGGCTCTTTTGATCTCTCTTGTTGTAACCATTATGAGCGTGCTTGTTGGCTTTAATGAGATTACCGGAGAGAAGCAGCTTTTGATGCGCACGCTAGGCGCCAGTAAATTGCAGATCCTAACGATGGTCGTTCTTCCGGCATCAGTTCCTACGATTATGAGCGCGCTTAAAATCAGCGTGGGTATGAGCTGGGTTGGTGTAATTGTCGGCGAATATCTTGTTTCAAAGGCCGGTCTCGGCTATTTAATCGTGTATGGCGGCCAGGTTTTTAAGCTCGACCTCGTGATGACAAGCATCGTTGTGCTCTGCGTACTTGCAGCCGTCATGTATTACGGCGTTGCCTATTTGGAAAAGAAGCTCGTGCTCTGGCGCACTCATGCCTGACATCTGCTGCTGTTCCCGCTAGACCAACACGATTTCCGGATATATCGTTCCGGTTTCAATTTTGAGAAGGGCGGCTGAAGGTGCGCGCCCTTCTCTTGGTGATGTGGGGCTTCCTGGATTGAGCGCAAGCAACGCGCCGCTCGCTTCAAGCAGTGAAACATGCGTATGCCCGTAAAGCGCAAGCGTGCATTGGAGCTCCTCTGCACGGTAGAAAAGGCGGGTACGATCATAGCGGACGCCATATTGGTGTCCGTGGCATGCAAAAATACGCACGCCCGCAAGCGTCAAGACCTGCTCCGCAGCGAGGCGCGCATCAAAATCACAATTGCCGCGCACAGAATATACCGGCACGCCGGCACGTTTTTCCAGTGTGCGCACATCCGGGACAACATCGCCCAGATGGATCCACGCTTCAACATCCGGGAGCGCCCGAACCGCGCGCTCAATGCCAAAAGCAGATCCGTGCGTGTCGCTGATTACACCGATGCGCATTCTTATGCTCGCTCCGCTTCCAATGCCGCACGCACGGCTTCAAGCCCGCGTTTGCGATGGCTGACAAGGTTCTTTTCGCAAGCGCTGAGTTCTGCAAATGTTCTTCCAGCGGGCTCATAATAGAACAGCGGATCGTAGCCGAAGCCGTCTATGCCGCGTGGTGCGCGCAAGAGCGTTCCTTCCACTTCACCCAACCGTATCAGCGTTTCACGCCCGCGCCGCGCAAGCGCGATTGCGCTTACAAACCGGCATGCGCGCGCGCCGTCCGGCACAGACTGCATGGCTTCAAGCAGCTTTGCGTTGTTCGCAGCATCGTCATGCCCCTCGCCGGCATAGCGTGCGCTATAAACGCCGGGCGCACCGCCGAGCGCATCTACCATCAGGCCGCTGTCATCCGACAGGACCGCATCCGCATGCGCCACAGCGAGCACTTCTTCCGCTTTTTTGCGGGCATTATCCTCAAAGGTTTCCCCATCCTCCACTACGTCAATTGTAATGCCGGCATCCTTCAGGGACAGGATTTCATCATAGTACGGTGCAAGGATCGCTTTGATCTCCGCGACCTTATGCGCATTGTTGGATGCGATAACAAGCCTCATTCGTCTTTTTTCTCCGTCGTTAAAATAAGTTAGGATGCGCCATACGCCGCATCCTATGCATTGTAACACACTTTTTCTGTTTCATCCACCCAGAGAAGCGAACTCGTTCACATACAGCGGCGCACTGACCGCAACGTTGAATTCATACGGCTCGCCCTCTACAAGAATGTTGAGTTCATAAATAGGCTCCAAAGCGTTGGCGGTCAGATACATCGTCGTATATGCTGCGGCATCGAGCCCTTCGGTATATTGGGCCGAAAGGAACTCTGCGCTTACGTTGACAGTGGCCACTCCATCAAACAGATCGGCCGAAATAAGCTCTGTCCCTTCCGGAAAGCAGCAGCGCAGCGCAGCGTTTTCCGGCCCTTTGATGAGCGCACGCATTGCGGTTTCAATGCCTGAGCCCTCCTCCGTATAGCGCGTTACGGGGACATTCAGGCTTGCGCTGCGGTTAGGGAAATAAAGCGTAAGCGCCGTTGCGCCTTCCGTGCCAGCACTGATTTCCCCATCTTCCGTGTTTAGCGCAAACGGCGTCATGGCCTGCTTTACATTCGTTCCATTCGGAAGCGTAGAAACCTTCTGCCCATCCAGCGTGATGCGCACGGAATCAATGGAAGAAAACTCCGCAAGCGTGTTAACGACTGCCGTCACCATCGTGCGCTCCTCTTCAACTGAGGCATGTGGCGTAAAGCCGGAAAAATCAAGTGTCGCTTCTCCCTCGCTGTCAATGCGCAGGGAAAGTTCTGTGCCTTCCGGGATCACTGTTTTCAAGCCCATGAGTGCAGCAGAAGCACGATTCGCATCCGTATCCATCAAATAGCCGAGCGCAGCTTTTCCGATGCCCTCCTCCCAGGGAATCATTTTCATGACGGGAACAACAAAGCCATCGTCCGTCGCATAATACAGCACCGTGCGCCGGTATCCCTCGTTTCCTGAGCTGGCGCTATGTTCCAGATTCTGTCCGTCCGCCTTGTTTTCTAACGGATCACCCACCGCCTCCTGCCTGCATCCTGCCGCAGAGGCAAGCAAAACTATCGCGGCAAGGCCGCATAAAAGCCTTTTGAACATAAAAGACCCTCCATTCATTTCAGGCTTATTTACCATAAGCTTATTCGATGTATGGAGGGAAAATGACGGTATCAGAGGCTGACGCGGCAATTATGGTGCAACCGGCCTCAAGGTTTTGATGAGCGCCTCCTCCGGCGTAACATAGGCCGTGCGGTTGGTGGAGTAAATCACCATACCCGGCTTTGCCCCGGCGGGCTTCTTTACGTATTTCCGCGGCGTATAATCCACCGGCACGTTTGCTCCGCCCCGTGCACGGCTGTAATATGCAGCAAGCATCGCGGCTTCATGAAGCGTCTGATCAGACGGCTCTCCATTGCATTTGATGATGACATGTGAGCCGGGAATGTTCTTCGTATGCATCCAGATGTCTTCCCCCTCTGCAAAGCGCAGCGTCAGAGTATCATTCTGGCGATTATTTTTGCCGACATAGATGCGTGCGCATCCGTCTGAAGCCTGAAAGCACATGGGTTTGGACGCTTCCTGCTTCTTCGTTTTTTTTGCTCCTTTTTCCCGTTTGAGATACCCCTGTTCCCGAAGTTCTTCCACAAGCTCCAAAAGCTCCGCATCGCCCGCACATTTTCCGAGGTTGTCCAGCTGGCCTTCCAGATACGCAAGCTCCGCAAGCGTCTGCTCACGTTGCGCGCCCGCCATATCGCGCGCCGCCTTCTGCTTTTGATATTTTTTATAGTACCGCTGCGCATTATCGCCAATGGAAAACCGTGGATCAAGCGGGATTTCAATCATAGCGGGCGGGTCAAGATAGTAATTGAGCACAGCTGCCGCTTTTACGTTCTGCTTGAGGGAATGCAGGTTTGCCGTAAGCAGCTCGCCGTAAAGGCGGTTCCGTTCCATGCTCTGCGTTGCGTTCATGGCTTCCGCATACAACGAAAGCTTCTTTTCACAGCGCTCAATATTGTTTTGCAGCACCTTGCGAACCGACGCCCCATGGCGCTGCATCCGTTCATAAATATCGTGCTGCGCGCAAAAAGCATCATATGCTGCGCCAATGCTTTCGGCGGGGCGGGAGCGCACATCGCTTGGCACAAACGGGTATACCGCGATGGGTTCATCGAACGCATTGAGCGCAAGCGTTGGCGTGAACTCTTCTGCCTCAAGTGCGCGATAAAACGTAAAAAGGCTTTCTGCAAGGTCACCCCGTGTTGCGCCGTCAAGCGCTTCGCAGGTGGTCTCTTCCGTTACACGCGCGGCGAGCGCAGCAGCCATTGCGGGAGCAAGGCCAAAAAACGCGCCCGAAAGCCGCTTATCAACGCGTCCCCCCTGTGAAAGCGCCTGAAGGAAATCCGCTTTTTCCGCTCTGCGCGGATCCATTTTATCCTGCTGCGGCGGAAGCTCATACGGAATTCCCGGTAAAATCAGGCGCACATTGGACATCCCCACGCCAACGTGGCGGATCGCATCCACAATCACGCCGCGTTCGTTCACAAGCACAATGTTGGAATGCTTCCCCATGATCTCTGAAATCAGCTGATAGGGCACGAGGTCGCCCAGATCATTATGCGTTTCAATTGTCAGGACCAGCACGCGGTCAAAGCTCGGCTGCTCGGCCGAAATAATCCTGCCGCCCAAAATTCGTTTGCGCAGCAGCATGCAGAACATCGGCGCATCAACCGGATTGTTCCGTTTTATTTGCGTAAGGTGCGCCCGCGTATTCGCTGCTGATGCCGAAAGCAGCAGTTTGAAGTTGCCGCCGCCCGCATGCACGCCCAACAGCAGTTCGTCACGTTCGGGCTGTTGCACTTTATCTATTTTTCCTCCGACAATTGCCCGTTGCATTTCAAGCACAGACGCATGCAGGTTCAATCCATCCATTGCCATAGGGCAGGTTTCATCCTTTGTTTCTCAAATTTCAAAACGGCTAAACAATCCTGTTTTTCAGCGTTCCGATCCCTTCAATTTCCACTTCAATCACATCCCCGCGCTGCATTGGGCCAATCCCTTTCGGAGTGCCGGTTGCAATCACATCGCCCGGAAGCAATGTCATACAGGCGGACATATAGCAGATGAGTTTATCAATGCTGTGCGTCATCATCGCTGTGGTAGAATCCTGCCGCACCTCACCGTTTAATATAGAGCGCACACGGGCGTTTCCCGCATCGAATTCCGTCTCAATCCAGGGGCCGATCGGGCAGAAGGTATCAAAGCCCTTGCCGCGCGTCCATTGTCCGTCACCCTTCTGAATATCGCGTGCTGTAACATCATTCAGGCAGGTATAGCCGAAAATATATTCGTGTGCATGGCCGGGTTGAACCGCATGTGCTGCCCTGCCGATAACCACGCCAAGCTCGGCTTCATAATCCACGCGCTTGCTCAGGTTAGGGTATACTACCGCTTCTTCATTTCCAACAATACAGGTGCTGGGTTTCAGGAACAGCAAGGGTTCTTCAGGCTGCCCTTCCTTCATCTCGTCCGCATGTGCCTTATAGTTTTTCCCGACGCATACGATTTTTGTAGGCTCCGCAGGTGCAATCAGCCGGACGCCCTCAAGCGCATATTCCCGTCCGTCCCGCACGATGCCTGCATAGGGCATACCCGTCAGCCGGATTACCCGCTCCGCCTCTAAAATAGCATAGAATCGTTCGTTTTGATACGCTGCACGCACAATACGCATTGCTTCTTCTCCTTTGTAAACACTTTATTTTATGACATCAGCTCGAGCGATGAGCAGGAAACCTCATACGTCGTCCGTTCGTCAACCGTGCCGTCCTCATAGCATTTCTGATAAGCGCGGCTTTGCAGGCGCCCCGTAAGGCAGATGCGCTCTCCCACCGAAAGGCTGCGTGTAAAGCGTGCATTGCGCCCCCATGCAATGCACGGCAAATAATCGGACTTATGATAAGAACGGTTCACCGCAAGCAAAAGATCCGCAATTTCCCTGGAAAAGGGAGTTGTCCGAAAATTTGCAGGTTTGCAAAGATACCCGCAAAGCATAACCTCATTGCGCGGTTCAAACGTTTCAGGAGCCTGCATGAGGAAACTGCGCGCAAAGAGCGTCACCATCAGGCGACTACCCTCTGCAATACGTTTATTATAGGAGCGCACCTGCCCCTCGATCTCTATGAGATCTCCTTCCTGCGGCAGCTGGTTGAACAGCCTTCCCGGTACAATCAGCGGCAGGACATCCATTACGCCGCTCAACCGGGGAATCGAAAGCTGCATCGAATAAAATGCTTCGCCATACAAAGTGTGATCCAACCTTACATCCCCAACAATCGTTCCCGCCATGCGCGCGCGGTTGTTCTCGTATCCTTTGTCCATATCATATTTCTCCATTCGTTTGGAATGGTTATAGGTATGAACAAAACGCGCTTGTTATGTGTCAGCTTCCTGCTTCGGATATGCGAAAGTAACAACATCATCCAGAAGTGCCATCACCAACAGCATTCCTTTTCCGGCGCGCGCATCAATGCGCACGAGTTCTGTGTTAACGTCCGTCTTCGTGCCATGCTTTTGTTCCACGATAAAGTCAAACGGCATTTTAACATAAAAGGCTGCTGCAATGCAGGTTCCGTTGCTGCCGTTCTTTTTAAAGTCAAACGTTTTAAGACCCTTGCCGTTGCGCCCCTGCACATCATAATCGAACACGAAGCTGCGTTTCGCATAGCCACGGTCGGTCAGGATCAGGATTTCACCATCCTCACCGATTTGCTCGAAGAAGCAGACTTCGTCTCCCGCATCAAGCTTGATACATTTTACGCCGCCGGCCACCCGTCCCATCTGCGGCACGGAGTCCGTCTCAAAACGGATGCTCATGCCAAGCCTTGTGATGAGGAGGATCGTATCTGCCTTGCGGGGCTGCACGCCCAGTAAAGCATCTCCATCCTTGAGTGTAATCGCCTGCACGCGGCGTGTGCGCGTCAGATACTCCGCAGCATCCGTCAACTTTACATTGCCCTGCTTTGTAAAGAAATAGAGCGCGCCGGATTGCACTTCTTCCATGCAGGCGACGACCACTTCGTCCTTTTCCAGCGTCAGGATGGAATTCAGGTTCGTCGGCCGTCCGCCCGGTTTGGATTCTGGGATTTCATCCACAGGGAGCGTAAAACACGCACCAAGGTTTGTGAACAGTTTGATGCGCCGGTCTGTTCTGCTGTCAACCGCTGCAAGCACGCGCTCGCCTTCAGCGGGCTGCATCCGTTTGGAGCTGCGGCGGATGCGCGCGCCGTCCAGCAGCAAAACAAACGCATCCTCCGAAACTTTGGTTTCAAGTTCGGGTACAACATCCGTTTTTTCCGCATGGATCAGCCTTGTTCGCCGAGGCGTACTGTATTGATCACGAATCTCTATCAATTCTGCTTTAATGACAGCACGCAGCATGTCTTTGGAATTCAAAATCGCTTTGAGCTCCTGGATTTTCTTTTTGACATCCTTGTATTCTTTTTCAATTGCCAACAATTCCAGATTCGTTAAGCGTTGGAGACGCAAATCGAGGATCGCCTGCGCCTGAATTTCACTCAAAGCAAAGCGCTGCATCAATCCATCGCGCGCTTCTTTCGGCGTTTTCGATGCGCGGATGAGCGCAATCACCTCATCAATGTTGAGGATGGCTACCATCAGGCCCTCAAGGATATGCTCGCGCCGCTCGGCTGCATCAAGATCAAACTGCGTGCGCCGCGTGACGACATCTTCCTGATGGGCGATGTAATAAGCGATCAGCTTTTTTAAGCCCATCTGCTGCGGCTTTCCCTCTGCAATCGCGACCATGTTCACGCCGAACGTCATTTGAAGATCGGAGTATTTATAAAGGTATTGCAGGATTTTTTCCGCATCCGCATCCTTTTTGACTTCAATTACGGCGCGCATTCCCATGCGGTCGGACTCATCCCGAATGTCGCTGATGCCGGCAAAAAGCGTCTTTTTCTCCTGTGCGACGCGAAGGATTTCCTCAAGCGCTTTTGCTTTATTGACCTGATATGGCAGTTCATGCACAACGATGAGACTTTTCCCGTTTTTGAGCGTTTCAATTTCTGTTTTTGCCCGCATCGTCAGCTTGCCGCGCCCTGTTTCGTATGCAGCGCGAATTTCCTCGGAGTCAAGAAGATAGGCTCCGGTAGGAAAATCCGGGCATGGGATAATCTTCATCAGTTCGTCAAGGCTGATGTCCGGATGATCCATCTGAGCAATCACGGCATTGATTGCCTCGTTGAAATTATGCGGCGGGATATTCGTTGCAAGGCCAACCGCAATGCCGCTTGCCCCATTCACAAGCAGATTCGGGAAGCGGCCCGGCAACAGATCCGGTTCCTTTTGCGTATCGTCGAAATTCAGGCTGAACTTCACGGTATCCTTTTCGATGTCTCGAAGAAGCTCCAGCGCAAGCGGCGTCATGCGTGCTTCCGTATAGCGCATCGCAGCTGCACTGTCGCCATCCACAGAACCGAAATTGCCATGCCCATCCACAAGCGGCATTTGCATATTGAAGTTCTGCGCCATGCGCACCATTGCATCATAAACCGAGCTGTCGCCATGCGGATGATATTTACCAAGGCAATCGCCCACAATGCGCGCGCTCTTCCTGTGCGGCTTGTCCGGTGTTACGCCAAGGCCCATCATCGTGTAAAGGATACGGCGCTGCACCGGTTTTAAGCCGTCCTCTACACGCGGCAGAGCGCGTTCCAAAATAACATGCTCCGCATAGGGAATCATGGAGTTGTGCATCACATCCTCCATGCCGCGGATGACAATTCTTTCCCCAAGCGTCGTGGGCGGTGTATCGTTTTTTCTTGCCATTCGCGTTATCCCTCCTGTACAGGCTGCGCAGCAACCCGGCTTTCAAACGTATCCAGTTTATTGAAATCTGCAAATTCGCTGATATATTCCTTGCGCGGCGCAACCTTATCCCCCATGAGGATGGTGACGATGTGTTCAACGTCCGCAGCATCTTCAATGGTTACCTGCACAAGCGAGCGATGTTCGGGATTCATAGTCGTTTCCCACAACTGTTCCGGGTTCATCTCCCCCAGTCCCTTGTATCGCTGCAGCGTATAGTTTTTCCCGACGCCTTTCAAAGCCTTTGCAAGCGCGGCATCATCATAAACATATTGCGCTTCCTTGCCTTTTTGAATCTTATAAAGCGGCGGTTGGCCGATGTACACGTGCCCGTCCATAATCAGTTCGCGCATATAACGATAAAAGAACGTTAGCAGGATGGCCCGGATATGCGCACCATCCTGATCTGCATCCGAAAGGATGATGATCTTGTTATACTTCAGGTTTTCAAGGGTAAAGCCTTCCCCGATCCCCGTGCCAAGCGCGGTAATAATGGATCGGAATTCCTCATTTGCAAGCACCTGATCCAACCGTTTTTTCTCCACATTAAGCGGTTTGCCGCGCAGCGGCAGGATCGCCTGAAAGCGCCTGTCGCGCCCTTGTTTTGCGCTGCCGCCTGCAGAGTCGCCCTCCACGATGAAAAGTTCATTGAGCTGCGCGTTTCGTCCGGTACAGCTGGAAAGCTTTCCGACAAGCGGTGCGTTTTCAAGCTTGCTTTTCTCGCGCGCCATGCTTTTCGCTTTGCGTGCTGTTTCGCGCACGTGAGCGGCTTTCACAGCTTTTTCCGCAATTTTGTTCGCCGTATCCGCATTCTTTAAATCTTCCAGCAGCGGCACGAGCATCTCACCCATTACGTATTCCACCGCAGGGCGTGCTTCCGTGTTTCCAAGGCGCGTCTTCGTTTGCCCCTCAAACTGGATCGTATGCATTTTAAGCGAAATCACAGCCGTTAGGCCTTCGCGGAAATCCTCGCCGGAAAGTGAAGGATCCTTATCCTTTAAAATTCCGTTCTTGCGGCAATAATCGTTCAGGATTTTTGTCAATGCGGCTTTAAAACCGGTTTCGTGCGTGCCTCCCTCGGTCGTCGGGATATTGTTTACATACGAAAATATACTTTCGGAATAGCCATCATTGTGCTGCATCGCAATTTCGACCTGAATGTCATCCTTCTTCCCCTTAATGTGCAGCGGCTCTTCATAAAGCGTAGTCTTATCCTCATTGAGGTATTTTACAAAATCCGAAAGGCCACCTTCAAATTTGAATTCCGAACTCTTTTGTTTCCCACGCTCGCGTTCATCAGAAATGCGAAACAGGATACCTCGGTTTAAGTAAGCAAGCTCACGCAGCCGCTTTACAATGGTATCATAATTCATTTCAAGCGTTTCAAACACTTCTTTATCCGGCAAAAAGGAAATCTTAGAGCCCTGCCTGCGCGTTCTTCCCGTCTCTGCAAGCGGCGCCACAGGCTTTCCTGAATGCATTTTTCCTTCGCTGTCCCGGTAGCTGCGGAACTTCTGTTCATATGCGCGGCCTTCGGTGCATACCTCCACGTCTACCCACTCCGAAAGCGCGTTTACAACGGACGCGCCCACGCCATGCAAACCGCCGGAATAGCCATAGGAAGCGTTATCGAATTTACCGCCTGCGTGCAATTGCGTGAAAACTACTTCCACACCACTCACGCCCAGTTTTTCATGGATACCAACCGGAATACCGCGCCCATTATCCTCTACGGTAACGGAATTGTCGCGATGCAGCGTAATAGAAATTTCGCTTGCATACCCATTTGCCGCCTCGTCCACAGCATTATCAACGATTTCCCAAAGCATATGATGCAGGCCGCGCGTTCCCGTGCTGCCGATATACATACCTGGCCGCATACGGACGGCTTCAAGGCCTTCCATGACTTTGATATCGCTTACGCTGTAATCTTTTGCCATTCTTTTCCTCCACTGCCAAACCAACTTCTGTAATTGGCATAACTAATAGTATAATACACTGCTTTGCGCTCTTGCAAGCGCGCATATTTTCCCCGGCCGCATCCGAAACTAAGTGCGGAGGTGATCACAATGGATCAAAACGCTGAACTTTTAATGGAAATCTACAAGAATTCCGAACTTGAGCGCGCAGTTCTCGGCAGGCTTATCAGGCGCTGCGAGGATGCTTCGTTCCGTAATCTGATGGCAGATCATTTCACGGTATATCACACCATCATGCAGGAGGCGCACGATGCGCTGAACACGCATGGCATCCTTGCACAGGAATACGGCCCTTTTGAAAAAAAGCCGATTTTTTCTTCCATCGCGCTCCATCTGCGGATCGACAAAACGTCATCCCATATGGCAGAAATGCTCGTGCGGGGGAATGTAACCGGCCTGATTGACATCACAAAGGCGCTCCGAGAAGCAGAGGATGCCGAAGAAGCCGTACTTCAACTGGGCGAGCGGCTCAAGAACGCCCACCTGAAACATATGGAGCAAATGCTTGCCTTTGTTTAAAGAAGGTCACTCCTTCTTAGCCAAAAGCTCTGAAAGAATTGCGGTATAAATTGCCTGCGCCCGTTCGGGCCAAACAGCCGCCGCATGCTTTGCGGAGGCTGCATCTGGCAGCAGGATGGAAATCTGCAGCAAATCACCGCTTTGCTCCATCGCACGCAGCGTGGTGCGGTATGCCCCGCCTACGCCTGCCTTTTCGCTTGCTGCGGAAAACTGTGTTTCTCTGCGCAGTTTCTCGCGGCAAGCGTCGGCGTAATCCGTAAGGTCATCCCGCACGGATTGCGGCAGCCGCTCCACAAACATGCCAAGCGTTTCCTTCCCCTTTGGTGTAAGGCAATATGCTTGGCCATAAGGGCGAGGAACAGCAGCAAGAAAGCCTTCTTCTTCAAGCTCATAAATCGCGCTTTGCAGCTCAAAATACGGAATCAACTCGTATGCAGCTGAAAACGTTGCGATCTGTTCCTTTGTCAGGTCAACGGAAAGCTCATTCAAAAAGTAGAGCACCATGAGCTTGCTTTTTGTGAAGCCATCCGAAAAAAACGCCATGGGACCTCCCCCTCCGTGCGATATTACCTACTGTATATAAATTATACCATAAACAGCAGCACAAAAAAAGGGATGAACAGCGCTGCTTGAAAGGAGTCCGTAGAATGGAGTTGCACGATTTTATACAAATTGGGCTTGGCGCCTTTTTTTCAATCGTCGTTCTGTTTATTGCAACAAAGCTGATGGGGAACCGCCAAATGTCACAATTGAGCATGTTTGACTATGTAAACGGCATTACGATTGGCTCCATTGCGGCGGAGATGGCAACCGCGCAGGAGGACTTGCTGAAGCCCCTTTTTGCAATCGTCGTCTACGCTGCAACTACCGTGCTAATTTCGTTTGTAACAAGCAAAAGCCTTCGCGCCCGGCGTGTCCTGTCGGGCGGAAGCCTTCTGTTGTTCAGCCGCGGGAAGTTTTATCGCGCCAACCTCAAAAAGGCGCATATTGACCTTTCGGAATTCCTGATGCAATGCCGCACAAATGGTTTTTTTAATTTAAATGACCTACATGCTGTACTGTTGGAAGCAAACGGAAAGTTAAGCTTCTTGCAAAAGTCCGAAACGAGGCCGCTCCGGCCGCAGGATATGCAAATTACATTGCAGGCAGAGAATCTATCCGTCAGCCTGATTTTGGACGGGTCGATTCTGCATGATAACCTTAAAGCCATCGGATTCAACGAAACTTGGCTGGGGAAACAGCTGAATGCGCAAGGGTACCCCGATCCTTCCGCTGTCGCGCTCGCCGCATATGACGGCGCAGTGCTAAGCATATTCCCGCGTGAAGAAAAACCTGCTTCGCGCGATCTGTTTGAATAATGCGCTAATTGCGTTCCGCCTTGATGCCCGATCCCACAATGCGGTAAGCGCGGCTGCAAAGGGCCAGCGCCCCGGGCCTGTGTGTGCAAACAATGCAGGTCCGATTTGTGTTGCAGCGCATGATACGCTCCAGCACGCGGCGTTCAGTCTTCATATCAAGCGCAGTTGTATGCAAGATAAGTATCACGATACTTATCTTGCATCTCCCGCATGCGGGAATTAAATAGGTCTGTAATACCAAAAGATTTAATGATTTGGAGATTGCTGAAAGCCTCATCCTGAAATGCCATCATCTCTCCGTCAATCCGGCGCATCTCGGCATTATAGCGCCGCATGCGCTTTACGAGTGCGCGTGAAAGAATCGCTGTTGCCGGGACCCCGATGAGTGCAATCGCGGCCATGGAAGCATCATAGTAGAGCATTATGGCAAAGCGCGCCAAGGAATTGCACTAAGCCGGCTAAAAAGCTGGGAATAAACCCGATGATACTTCCTGCGACTGTTCTGGTATCCTCATGGAGCCTGTTGAGCAGTTCTCCGCTTCGGTAGGGGGAGAGCGCCATCCAATCAGCGCCGATAATCTGCTCGAAAACATCCGCTTCCAATTCATTTTTAACTTTCACGCTGATTTTTGCGATCACCCGGCCGGAAAGCGCACGCATACCGATGCTTCCAAGCATCATGCAAAGCATTGCTGCCGCAGCGGACCAAACAGGTGCAAGCGCAACGCCCAGCACCGCATTAATGAGAGCTCTGGATGCAACGCTTCCGCCAAGCCCCATCACTACGCCTAAAACAGAAAACAATGCCTGTACAAGAACGGCTGCGCGATACTCTCCTGCATATCCGTAACGCCCATAATTTCCGTAACCGTACCGCCTGCCATAGCCATAACCGTATCTATCCCGATACCCGTACCCCTATGCACCGCCTTCCTCGCTTCGATTAAACAAGGGGATACCTGCACATTGTTGAGTACGCATCCAATCAGATGCGCTCCCCCGGCTTCTATGGCGTCAATCGCATCATTGACGTCCTTTGTCCGGGCCACATCCTGCTACACTACAAAAAGTACCTTTTGTGCAAGCGCAGAGAGGCATTCCGTTTCGGGACCCGCCATAACCGGAGGGGCATCCAAAATGATGTAATCCATTTTTCGGGCCAGCAATACAAGCATTGCCTCCATAGCGCCGCCCAGAAAAAACTCGACTGCGCCGCGCATAGGCCGTGCAGGAAGCAGATACATTCCGTATTCTTTGACCAAAGCGGTTCAACCTCTCCGCTATACCCAAGTGTGAAACTACGCAGTTGGAGATCTTTGGAGCGTGAAAGCCCCATCAGTTCATTGATGGCCGGCGCAGTCGTGTCGCAATCAATCAAAATCACTTTTTTTGCTTTTTTGTGCAAACGCGAGCGCAAGATTTGCTGCAACAGTAGATTTTCCCTCACCTTCGATGAGGCTTGTAACCAACAGCGTTTTGCCGCTGCCTTCTGCCATCCGGTGCTCTATGCGTGTACGCAATTTTTATAGGACTCCACAAAACGGAATCCCACGGAAGGATCAGTAATCAACAGCCCCTGTTTTTTCCCCCGTATGCGCGCGCAACGTTTTGTATTTGCGTTCATGATAAATCGCCCCAAGAAGCTGTGCGTCGATCTTATGCTCTGCTTCCTGTGTGTTCTTGAAGGTATCTGATTCCAACAATGCACGCGGCAATTGCAGCAGCGATGAGCGCAGCCTTTTGGGCAATATCATAATTATCAAGCGCAACATCCGGCACCGTAGGGACGCGCGGCGCTTTGAGCACCTGTAAAACAGCGTTCTCCATCACCTTTGAGGTGATAATCCCATGGTTTTCAATCAAAGAACGGATGATAAAGAACGCCTTTTCAGGCCCGTCAGCCGTCACTTTCAAATCAAGCAGATTTGTATCGGGCAATAGCGTTGCACGGATCGTCGCATCAAGCTCCATACCCGTTTCCGCCTCAACGCGCTCCTTTAACACATTGCTGTTGAGGATGTCCGTAAAAACAGCCGCCAGTTCGGATGCTGCGTTCAGATTTGAATAGACCGTCGTAGAATTTCCACGGTTTGATACTACATATGTTGCAGTAGCAGAGTAGGTTGGCCGATAGAATTCCGCCGCAAGAATGTATGCTCCAGATGCGGCGGTTACAGCCGCAAGCAGAATCATCCACCACCGTTTCACAATATTTCTTAAGATACAGCCCCAGTCGGCATTCAGCGCAGTATCCGCGCTTCTAACTTCTTCCGCCATGCTCAATCCTCTTCTTCCATACCGAGCGCATAATATTCTTCGCCCCGCATGTGAACTGTTATATTTTCAATCATACCCTTTGGGTCAAAGCGGCAGTTTTTGTCCAGATAAACAAGATATTCCTTTAGACCTATCTCAGGCGCATATGCCTCTGAAAGCTGCTGGGAATCAAAAATTGTGACGGGCGCTTCCAGGTAAACCGTATCTCCCATGCTGTTTGTAACACGGAACTGCACAGTGCATATACCAGCCGAATAAAGGCTACCGCCCGTAACGGTCATCTTGACATCGTTGGAAATATCACCATCCAGGCAGTCTGACGCTCCTACCACATCAAGGATCATACCATTCCCCATCGTAGAGAAGCGCAGTTCGTCCCTCAGGTAAAACTTTGGACGAGTATAGTCTTCATATACTATTTCGCAATCATGTTTTGCAACGTTGCCGCTGTGGTCCAGCGCTACAAAGGTCACGCGGCTCTTTCCGGGTTCGATAAATTTGGACACCCCTTCAACGAACAGGGATTCGCTTACATCGCCGTCACGCTCATCCCATGCCGTAACGCCAAGAAGCAGATCTTCCATGGGTGTTTCGATGCTTGCCTTGATTTGGTTGAACTCACACTTGATTACCGGCGGCGTTTTATCTTCCTTTTCTTCTACAAAAAAATGATACCCTGCCGCAATCCCGACCGCCAGTGCAAAGGCGGCAGCAATCCCGATCTTTTGTATTGTTTTCATCTACCCAAATTCCCTTCTTCGGAAAGTTCCCTTTTTCAAATGCCTTCCAAGGCAGGTTGAAGCACCGGTTGGTTCAGGAGGATTGCGCGCGGGTTCACCTCCAAAAGCAGTTGCGCGTATTCATAGGAATACCGTAAAGCCACATATTCCTGCGTTCTATAGAGCGATGCCGTCCGTTCTGCGGGGCCGTGTGCATCGCTTGCAATCACATGTATGCACCGCATGTTCAGCAGCGCCCGCGCACAGCGTGCCGCCCTTTCTCCCATTCGTCCTTGTCAGCTGAAGTAAAAGCCCGGATCTGGCCCAACCGGCAGCAAGTTCGGGCATATCCTGAACCGCATAATACCGTTTCGGATGTGCCATTGTTTTCATAAATATCGAATATAATAAGCGTTTGCGGTGCATGTGAGGCAATCTGCCGGCAAAGTTCGCTTCCGATGCTCCCGCCTCCCCTTGTGACCAGAATCACGCGGCCTCCAATATAACCGATGATGTCGCTGAGATCAACTTTTACCGCATCACGCCCAAGCAAATCCTCAATCTCAACATCACGGATTTCTTTAATGCTTACCTCGCCGTTTGCCAACTGGCAAATGCCCGGCAGCGTCTTAAGCCGGCAACCGGTTTTCTGACATTCCGCGAGCAGCTCCTTTCGCTGTTGATGGGTTGCGGATGGGATCGCAAAAATGATTTCGTCAACGTTATATTTTTGCGCCGCTTCTACGATGCTGGCTTGTCCGCCAACTATTTTTACCCCCTGCAAATACCGCCCTTGCTTCGCTGCATCGTCGTCAATCAGGCACACTACCCGGTTTTCAGAATAGCTGCTTCCAGAAAATTCCCGCAGAGCCAATGCCGCAGCCCGCCCTGCCCCTATGAGCATCGTGCGTTTTCCTGCACTATCACTTTTTATCCGCCGCCCTCTGCGGAACAAACGGTAGGAAAATCGTATTCCGGTAATAAGAATCACGAGAAAAATACCATTTAAGATTGGATAGCCCCTTGGTACAGGCAGATCAAACTCTATCCTTCACAACTTCTCTACATTCTTTGAACACACTCTATTCTTCACAACTTCTCTACATTCTTTGCTCATTCTCCTCTTGCTTTTTCTCGGTATATCCGTATAATGGAATTATAATTAAATATTTCATGAGGGAGTAGTTACCATGCGTCCGGCATGGTTTAAGTTCAACATCATGGCGCTTACCGCCTGGCTTAAATGAAAAGACGAGACTCATGTGCAGTATATTCTGCACATGAGTTTTTTCATCCTGCAAGGTGAAATATTAATTATGAAATGCAAGAAAGGAAGAGACTCCAGTTGAAGTACTATTGCGAGGAATCCGCTAAGGTGCTCAAACACTTTGAATCTGAGCAAGCTGGGCTTTCTGCCCGTGAAGCCGAAGCGCGGCTGGCAAAACACGGCCCAAACAAGCTTGCCGAGCCCAAGAAAGAGACGTTGTTGCAGCGTTTCTTTGCCCAGTTGAAAGACCCGATGATCATTATCCTGCTCGTTGCAGCAGCAGTTTCCGGCCTTACGGCTGCATACAGCAACGAAAGCTTTGCAGACGTATTCATCATCCTGATCGTCGTGCTCATCAACGCCGTACTGGGCGTTTATCAGGAAAGCAAGGCGGAGAAGGCCATTGAAGCGCTGCAGGCAATGACGGCTGCGACCAGCAAGGTGCTGCGCGACGGCAGGCAGATGTCCATCAAAAGTGACTTGCTCGTACCCGGAGACGTAATTATTCTTGAAGCAGGCGACGCCGTCCCTGCAGATGCACGCATTTTAGAGTCTGCCAGTTTGAAAGCAGAAGAAGCCGCGCTGACCGGTGAAAGCGTGCCCGTTGACAAAACCGCGGAAGCTATTGCGGCAGGTGAATCTGATGTTCCTCTGGGCGACAGGCGCAATATGGTCTATATGGGCAGCACTGTCGTTTATGGGCGCGGCCGCGCCATGATTACCGCAACCGGAATGGAAACGGAGATGGGCAAGATTGCGGATGCCCTTTCCGCTGCAGAGGACGGCCAGACACCGCTGCAGCTCAAGCTCGCGCAGTTGAGTAAAATCCTCAGCTGGATCGTGCTTGGCATCTGCATATTTATCTTTGCATTCAGCCTTTTAAAAGCGGGAGATTTTCATCTTGATGTCGTCATCAGCACGTTCATGGTTGCTGTGAGCCTCGCTGTCGCGGCAATTCCGGAAGGGCTCGCGACGGTGGTGACAATTGTGCTTTCCATTGGCGTGACCAACATGTCAAAGCGAAACGCGGTCATCCGCAGGCTTACCGCGGTTGAAACGCTTGGCTGCGCGCAGGTGATTTGCAGTGACAAAACCGGCACGCTGACGCAAAACAAAATGACGGTCGTAGACCATTACGGCGACGAACGCGCTACGGCTGAAGCCATGGCGCTTTGTTCGGACGCAACCCCGGACGAAAGCGGCGAAGCAGTTGGCGAACCGACCGAGTGTGCGCTTGTCAACTGGGCGACACGCCTTAACCTTGCAAAAGCTTCTCTTGAAAGGAACACGCCCCGCATTGAGGAAGCTCCGTTTGACAGCATGCGGAAAATGATGAGCACGCTTCATAAGGCTGAAGGCGGCATCGTGCAATACACCAAAGGTGCGCCGGACGAGGTTTTAAAGCGTTGCACAGCTTATTTAAAGGATGGACAGGAACTGCCCCTTACGGACGCGGTTCGCGCTGAAATCCTTGCCGCAAACAAGGCCATGGCCGATCAGGCGCTTCGCGTGCTCTGTGCGGCGCGCCGCTCCTACGCTGCGCTGCCCGCCGACCTTACGCCGGCGGCGTTGGAGCAGGAGCTAACTTTCCTCGGCCTTGCAGGCATGATCGATCCCATCCGCCCCGAAGTTAAGGCAGCAATTGAAGAATGCCGCACCGCGGGCATCCGCCCGGTGATGATTACCGGCGACCACCGTGACACTGCAGTTGCAATCGCAAAGCAACTCGGTATACTCACGGACGAACGCGAGGCCATTACCGGAGCTGAGCTCAATGACATCAGCGACGAGGAATTCAGCCGCACGATCGACCATTACAGCGTATATGCCCGCGTGCAGCCTGAACACAAAGTACGCATTGTTAATGCTTGGCGTAAGCATGGCTGCATCACAGCCATGACCGGCGATGGCGTGAACGATGCACCCAGCATCAAAAGCGCAGATATCGGTGTCGGCATGGGAATCACTGGAACGGATGTAACGAAAAACGTTGCTGACATGGTGCTTGCAGACGATAATTTCGCCACCATTGTTGGCGCGGTTGGCGAAGGCCGCCGCATTTATGATAACATCCGCAAGTCCATCCAATTCCTGCTTGGCTCCAATATGAGCGAGGTGCTCAGCGTGTTCTTGGCTACGCTTTTCGGCTTCGTGATTCTGGAGCCTGTGCACCTGCTTTGGATCAACCTGATTACCGACTGCTTCCCGGCTCTTGCACTCGGCATGGAAAAGGGCGAACCCGATCTGATGCGCCGCCAACCGCGCAGTGCAAAGGACGGAATTTTTTCCGGGGGACTCGGGTTTGATGTTGCCTATCAGGGCTTCCTCGTTACGCTTGTGACGATAGCTGCATACTTCATCGGGCACCGCATCGAATCCGGCGTCTGGGAGATTGCGCAGAGTGCAGATGGTGTCACCATGGCGTTTCTTACGATGAGCATGGCTGAGATTTTCCACAGCTTTAATCTGCGCAGTCAACGCGGCAGCGTATTCAAATTGCATTCACAGAACCCCGTCCTTTGGGGTGCTATGGCGCTGAGCCTCGTGCTGACCACAGCCGTAATTTATCTCCCGGGCATTTCGGATGCTTTCGGCTTCGAACACATCAGCGCACTGGAATACGGCATCGCCATTGGCCTTGCGGTAATTGTGATCCCGATCGTGGAGCTTGTAAAGTTGGTTCAACGCCGCTGTGCTAAAAAGCATTAATGCATCCAATCCCTTCGTTTTTCAGGGCGCTTCCGCGAGGGGCGCCCTTTCCTTTTTCCTTCTCCCCCTTGTTTCATGTTAAGAATTTTGATACAATGGCTCCCGGTCGCTGCTTCAGCAAAACTATGCGGCCTCGGAAGAAGGTTATTTCATGAATTCGTTCAAACCCGAACTTCTTCTTTCCCTCCGAAGTTACAGCAAGGATCAGCTCATCAAAGACCTGATTGCGGGCGTAATTGTTGCCATTATCGCGCTCCCGCTTTCCATTGCGCTCGCGCTTGCCTCAGGTGTAAATCCGGAGCAGGGACTCTATACGGCAATCGTCGCAGGGTTCCTGATCGCTGCGCTTGGCGGCAGCAAGGTGCAGATTTCCGGCCCCACAGCGGCCTTTGCCACAATCGTTGCAGGCATCGTTGCACGGAATGGAATGAGCGGGCTTGCACTTGCGACCATTATGGCCGGTATCATCCTGGTTTTGATGGGCCTCTTTAAGCTTGGCAACCTCATCCGGTTCATTCCCTTTACCATAACGACGGGCTTCACCTCTGGCATCGCAGTGACAATCCTGATTGGCCAGCTTAAGGATTTCTTTGGCGTAACTTACGCCGCTGGCACAGTTGCTGTTGAAACCATGGAAAAAGCGAAAGCGCTTGCCGCAAACTTTTCCACTTTTAATCCGTATGCGCTTCTTGTCGGTGCGCTTTGTCTGCTGATCCTTATTTTTTGGCCGCGTATCAGCCGGCGAATTCCGGGTTCCCTCATTGCAATTGTTGCAAGCGTACTGCTGGTGAAGCTTTGTAACCTCCCTGTAAACACCATTGGAGATCTGTACTCCATCAACAGCAGCCTACCCGCCTTCACACTTCCGGAATTCAGCTTTTCTGCAGTCGGAGCGCTTTTACCGGACGCGCTTACCATTGCCGTGCTTGCCGCAATCGAATCCCTGCTTTCCTGCGTTGTTGCGGATGGAATGATCGGTTCAAAGCACAACTCCAACATGGAACTTGTGGCACAGGGGATCAGCAACATTGGCTCGGCATTGTTTGGCGGCATTCCCGCTACGGGCGCAATTGCCAGAACGGCAGCAAACATCAAGAACGGAGGCCGGACGCCAGTGGTCGGCATTGTTCATGCAGTGGTTCTGTTGCTTATTCTTGTAGTGCTTATGCCCTACGCAGCGCTGATTCCGATGCCTGCGATCGCGGCTATCCTGCTTATGGTCGCTTACAACATGAGCGAATGGAGGCAGTTTGCCCGGATCGTAAAGACAGCGCCCAAAAGCGATGTGCTTGTGTTGGTGCTTACATTCCTGCTCACGGTGGTGTTCGATCTTGTGATTGCCATCGAGGTTGGGCTCGTATTGACCTGTGTGCTTTTCATGAAACGCATGAGCGACACCACGAAATTGCGCAAATGGGAGGACAATGCCGATAACAGCGCATTCAAAAACATTTCCCCAAACGCTGCGGTCTATGAGCTCAGCGGCCCTCTATTTTTCGGTGCTGCGGATGAAATTTTAAAAATTTCGGCCGAAATCGGAAAAAACTGCATCGTGCTGCGCATGAAGGGTGTAACCGCCATCGACAGTACGGGCCTGCGAAGTCTTGAACGCCTTTTTGCGCAGTGCACGGAGGCCGGGATTGTGCTTATTCTTTCCCACCTCAATAAGCAGCCGCGCAAAACGCTGGAAAAATCCGGCCTGCTGGAAAAAATCGGGTCGGAAAACATCTGCCCGCAAATTGATGCCGCGCTTATGCGCGCAGCAGAGCTTGCGGAATAACAACAACTCTGCAAAGAGGGGAAGCGGTGAAAACCGCTTCCCCTCTTTTTATATGTTCTATGATGTGCTGCAAAGCTTTTTTGTTTCATGCTGTGTCAAACGCCTTATCTCACCACTTAATTGAGCCGAACAGCCCGCGCACGATTTTCTTTCCTACCTCCCGGCCAATGGTGTTCATGGCGCTCGATGTAGCTTTGGAAAGCGCCTTGCTTGTTTTGCTTGCTGTCTTCCGTTTTTCCGCGGATGCCCCATTCGATTTTTTCGCCTGCTTCTCCCGCTCTTTTTCCGCAGATCTCTCCTCTTTTTGCTTTTCTGCCTGTTCTTCCTCATGCAGCTCCTGAAAATGCTCATAAGCGGATTCCCGGTCAACCCGTTCATCATATTTTTCACCCATTCCGCTCTTTTGCATTACGGCACTGCGCTGCTCTTCCGTTATGGTCCCCATCAGGCTTTGCGGCGGCAGGATAAACGCCCGCTCCACAATGCCTGGCCGCCCTTCTGCATCCAAAAAAGAAACAAGCGCTTCACCCACACCAAGCTCCGTAATAACATCCTCCGTTTTAAATGCCGGGTTCGGGCGGAATGTCTCTGCCGCCGTGCGCACTGCCTTTTGCTCTGCGGGCGTATACGCGCGCAGAGCGTGCTGCACACGGTTAGAAAGCTGAGCGAGGACAGAATCAGGGATATCGCTTGGGCTTTGCGAAATAAAATAAATGCCTACCCCTTTTGAACGGATCAGCTTTACCACTTGCTCGACCTTTTGCAAAAGCACCTTGGGGGCATCGTTGAAAAGCAAATGCGCTTCGTCAAAGAAGAATACGATCTTCGGTTTTTCCGGGTCTCCCGCTTCCGGGAGGCGTTCAAACAGCTCTGACATCAGGAAAAGCAGGAACGTTGCATACAGCGTTTGGTTCTGTACCAGCTTCACGCTGTGCAAAACGTTGATGTATCCCCGGCCGTTTTCATCGGTCTTGATCCAATCGAAAATATCAATTGCCGGCTCGCCAAAAAACAAGTCGCCTCCCGCGTCCTCCAGCACCAGCAACGCGCGTTGAATTCCGCCAAGGCTTTGTGCGGACATGTTTCCGTATTGAATGGTGTAGTCTGAGCGGTTCTCGCCGACATAGCGAAGCATAGCACGCAGATCCTTCAGATCTATTAAAAGAAGGCCCTGGTCGTCCGCGATGCGGAACACGAGGTTGAGCACATCCGTCTGCACGGCGGTCAAATCCATCAGCCGCGCAAGCAGGCCCGGCCCCATTTCGGATACCGTCGTGCGAACCGGATGCCCTTCTTCCCCATAAATATCCCAAAAGCGCGTTGGAAACACGCGGTAGCGCCAATCCGGAATGTCAAAGCGCGCAATGCGTTGTTCCATGTTATCGTTATGCTGCCCTGCACGGCACATGCCCGCAAGATCGCCTTTAATATCCGCCAGAAACACAGGAACCCCCAACTCGCTGAAGGATTCTGCCATCACCTTGAGCGTAATCGTCTTGCCCGTTCCGCTTGCGCCCGCAATGAGGCCGTGGCGGTTACACATGCGGGGCTCCATACAGATGCGCATGCTTCCGCTTTTCGCAATCCAAAGTTTTTCATCCTTTACCATATAAATGACCCCCGTCAGAGATTGCTTCTTCGTTAAATTATAGCATTGCAAAGCGGCAAAGGGAAGCACACGGTTATATTCCAAAGCCTCTGTCCGTTCATTACGCAAACATTGCCCGCTGCATAGCGGGCAATGTTGTTTGGATATGCTGTTCTGTTTGCTTACGAATCCTTCAGCACATCGTTAATGATGTCGTCAAGTTCCGCAGTGATGCCCGCCTTGTCCGGGGAAAGCGGCTCGGCCGATCCTTCTTCCATGATTTCATTCACAGTCCATACGCGATCGGGCTCCTCTTCTGCAGAGTCAGTCTCCTCCGGTGCTGCCTCCTGCTCGGGCAACTCGCGGTTCTCAATCGCATAGATGCTCTTCATCAGCGTTGATGGCGTTTCATAGTCGTCAGGCAGGTTGAGCTCCTTTTCTTCCAGCAGTGCGGAAACATCCGCATATTCCCCTGCAAGCTCCGATTCTCCCTGCAGACGAGTGCCGGATGCGAAGGAACGGAATTGCTCCGCTTGCACGGCGGCAGCCGTTGCCGCAGCCTGCAGGCTCTCATTCAGCCGTGCAGCATTTGCGCGGTATTCCGTCATGAATGCCTCTGCCTGCATCGCCAGTGCACGAGCCTTTTCCTTTGCTTTTACGATAATTGCATCTGCTTCACGGTTGGCATCGGCAATGATCTCCTCCGCTTCTTTTTTTGCCGTGCGGCGCTCTTCCTCTGCATCGTCAAGGATAAAGCCGCGCTCCTTCTCCGCGTCTGCAACCACCTTGTCCGCCGCGCGCTGCGCGTTCGTAAGCGCGCCAGAAATGGCGGATTCTTTGGCTTTAAACTCCTCCAAAGCCGCAGAAAGTGTCTCTACCTTTTTTGCAAGAATTGCAACCTCCTGTTCACTTTGGGCTAATTGTTCTTCGAGTTCCTTTGCTTTACGTCCAAACATTATGCGGCCTCCTTAAAATTTCATCTTCTCCTGCTGGGACTGCGCCGCAGGCGGCGTATACCCCATGTGAATATATCCCTGCGGCATCACGATCCTGCCGCGCGGCGTGCGCGCGATCAAACCGAGCTGCAACAGATACGGCTCGTAAACATCCTCGATGGTCGTAGCGTCCTCGCCTGTCGCAGCGGCAATGGTATCAAGCCCCACCGCGCGCCCGCCAAACTTTTCAATCATGGCGCTAAGCATGCGCCGGTCCACGGCATCAAGGCCGATTTCATCAATTGCAAGCATCTCAAGCGCTGCCCTCGCCGTTTCAAGATCAATTATACCATTGCCCCGCACCTGCGCATAATCCCGCACACGCTTGAGCAGACGGTTGACGATACGCGGCGTCCCACGCGAACGCGATGCAATTTCAAGCGCCCCTTCCGGATCGATCTCAACGTTGAGAATTTCCGCGCTGCGTTCAATAATAAGTTTAAGATCCTCCGGCGGGTACATTTCAAGTTGCTCCTTGATGCCGAAACGATCGCGCAAGGGGGATGTCAGAAGCCCCATACGGGTGGTTGCGCCCACAAGTGTGAAGTGCGGCAGATCGAGCCGGATCGAATGCGCGGAAGGTCCTTTGCCGATAATGATATCGAGCGCAAAATCTTCCATCGCAGGATACAGCACTTCTTCCACGCTGGCATTCAGGCGATGGATCTCGTCAATGAACAGAACATCCCCTGCGGCAAGGTTTGTAAGAATCGCCGCAAGATCGCCCGCGTGGGAGATGGCCGGGCCGCTTGTTACGCGCAGGTTGCCCCCCATTTCATTTGCGATGATCGCCGCAAGCGTTGTTTTTCCAAGGCCCGGCGGGCCGTATAGCAACGCATGGTCAAGCGGCTCGCTGCGATGCTTTGCCGCCTCAATGTAGATGCGCATGTGCTCCTTCACATTGCGTTGCCCAATGTATTCGTTCAGGAACTTGGGGCGCAGGCTGTATTCGATTTGTTCATCCTCCATCATCATGGAAGATGAAATGAGCCGTTCTTCCATACAGTGCTATCCCCTTTTCGCCAGTTCACGCAAAGCCTGCGTAATCATATCTTCTACCTTTGCACATTCGCCGACCGCTGCAACCGCACGTCCGGCGGTCACTCCGTCATACCCAAGAGATACAAGCGCCGCAATGGCCTCGCCGCGCATGTCCAGCCCTGTTGCAGCCGCCTGCGGAAGTCCCACGGAAGCCATGTCGTCCTCTCCGATTTTTTCTTTGAGTTCAAGCAACACGCGCGCAGCCGTTTTGCGGCCCATTCCAGGCACCTTATCAAACGCGGCGGCGTTTTCGGTCAGAATCGCGCCTGCAATGTCGGAAACGCTCAACATTGAGAGCACGGAGAGCGCCAGCTTTGGCCCCACGCGCGTTACGCCAATCAGCCGGCGGAACATCGCACGTTCTTCCTGCGTTTCAAAACCATAGAGCGCCATCACATCCTGTGAAAGCGAAATGTGAAAATGTACATACAATTTGTGCTCTGCTCCGGCACGCAGGCATTTGCGTGTTTGGGCCGAGCAAAAAAGCTCGTACCCAACGCCGCAGGCATCCAGCACAACGCGATCCGGCAGGATCTCCGAAACCGTTCCCCTGATGTGTGCGTACATAGCCTTCCCCGTTCTCCAATCCGTTTTGTTATTGAATGCGGAATTCCTCCGCCGCAACCTTTGAGGTATTCGCATGGCAAATTGCAGCGCCAAGCGCATCTGCAGCATCGTCCGGCTTTGGAATTTCCCGGAGGCCCAAGAGAACGCGCACCATCTGCTGTACCTGCTTCTTTTCTGCATGGCCGTTGCCCGTGACTGCAAGTTTGATCTGCATGGGCGTGTATTCATAAAGCGGAACGCCGGACTGCTGTGCGGCAAGCATCGCTACTCCGCGCCCAGCCCCCACGGGAAGCGCTGTCGTCGTGTTGCGGTAAAAGAAAAGCTCTTCAAAAACAATGTGTTCCGGCTTATAAATGCCAACAAGTTGCCGCATGCCGAGATAAAGCTTTTCCAGCCGTTCCGGAAACGGTTCACCGGCCTTTGTTTCAATCACGCCATAGTCCACCGGGCGGATTTTCCGGCCTTCAGCATCAATGATGCCATAGCCCAGAATCGCATATCCAGGGTCGATGCCGAGTATGATCACAACCGCTGCCCATCCGTTTCATCGTTGATTGATTTCCGGCCGGCATACCTCTTCGTTTCCGCCCGGGATCCGAGCGGCATAGCTACCGCTCGGATTATACGTATTATTTTACCATGCCTTGGACAATTAGGCAAAAGAAAAGATATCAGCCTGTTGCGCCTGTAATCGTTTCAGCAGAGATTGTTTCAGCTCTCTAAGCTTTCAAAAAAAGCATTGATCTGCTCCAGGGAATCAAATGGAATCCCCACTTCCAGTTCGGCCCGCGTTTCTTCGTCCAGTGCATCAATCTCAATGGGGATCTCCATCACAACATATGGCAGGAAGGTATCCGGATCCGTCCGTTTCACGCATACTGTGCCATGATCCAAAAGAAGCACATAATGTTTGGGACAATACCCCATAAGTTCCCGTTTCAGCTTTACCTTTGCGGTGGTGAACATCCGCACCTCATAATCAGCATATGTGCTTTTGAGTTCCTCAAGCGTCATGCCCACCGCACTTTCAGTGTCGCTTTCAACGCACTCATGCCCGCAGGCTGAAAAAGCGCTGATCCATTCTACCTGAGTCGTATCAAGAACACAGACTGTTCGATCTCCGCCGACCGCCTGCATATTGTTTTCCGGCGAAACATCCGGCGTTTGAGCATCGCCCGGCAGTTCTGCCTGCATGAGGTTAAACGGATCCTGTTGTTGCGGCCAAAGCGTCAACGACGCCATGCCGCCAAAGAGCACTCCCATTAAAAAGACCGCTACCGCGCCGCCGGCGACCAGCGCACGGCGTGGTCGGAATCCGTTGGTAAACGATTTTGAAGCCATTTTCCCGCCTCCTTTGGGATAAAACATTCCCTCAAAAGCGGTTCTTTATGCATTGCATGCAAAATGGCCGCCAGCAAAGGTATGGGCGGCCGTTTCTGTATGCAATAGTTTTCGCTTTTTGTCTACCGTTTATCCAAAGAAATTATAATCCGCTTCGCCCCCAACAAGCTCGGAACCCATCGTGTTGAGATCGCCGATCACAAGCGTGGTTTCAAAGTATTCTCCTCCCCGCCATACTTTCAGCTTCAGAGCGTCTCCGACCGTTTTTGCCTTCACATGTGCGACGAATTCATCTTGCGTCGGGACAGACATTCCATCCACCTCAACAATGATATCGTTTGGCCGGAGGCCGGCCTGATCCGCAGGTCCATCCTTGGTGACGGTGTACACAAGCATGCCTTCGGCAGTTTCATATTGCTGTGCGGAAAGCGCATCCCAAGTTACGATGGTTACGCCGATGCCCGGGCGGAGCACATAACCGTTGGTAATGAGTTGGGAAACAATCTTCAATGCATCGTTAATCGGGATGGCAAAGCCAAGGCCTTCCGCGCTGATTGCATTGCCGTATTCATCATAGCTTGCGGTAACGGTTTTCGCTGAGGTAATTCCGATCACCTCGCCCGCCATGTTAAGGAGCGGCCCGCCGCTGCTGCCGGGGTTCACGGCTGCATCCGTCTGGAGATAGGTGTTCGTTTTCCCGTCAATATTTACATCCCGCGCTGCAGCGCTGATGATGCCAAACGTGGTGGTGCCCGCAAGTTCGCGTCCTGTGGGATCTCCGATGGCAATGGTAAATTCGCCCACACGCACCGCGTCGGAATCGCCCAGTTTAAGGGCATGCAGGTTTTCGCCTTCGATTTTAAGCACCGCAATGTCCATGGATTTATCCATACCAACGAGTTCCGCATCCACCTCTGTACCATCCGCAAAGGTAACCGCAACCGCATCTGCATCTTCCACTACATGCGCATTTGTAACGATATACCCATCCTTTGAAATAAGGAACGCGGAACCCGTAGCCCGTTCTACATATGAGCCGCCAAAGTCTTTGATGTAGGCGTAGTTAATTACGCCCAAAACACCTGCGCTGACCTGCTCCACAATATCCGGGATGGGATTCGCCGCGTTTCCGATGACCGGGCTTTCTCCATTCAGTTCCGGCATTGGGCGCGTCGTCGGATTTGGCGTATAGGCAGGCCGTTCCGTTTCCGCCGGCTGCTGTGCCGGGGTTGGGGTCGCTTCCGGAGAAACCAAGCCCGGCTGTGCCGTAGGTACAGCCGGCTGCGTTCGCTCCGCAATCTCATACAATGAGGGCATCAGGATCGTTGCAAGAAGCGCTCCAATGATAGTAAAAACGACTGCCGTCACAATATAGCCGCCAATTCCGCGCCGCGGCGGCGGATTCTGCGGTTGTTCCTGCCGGTCGTTCTGCTCGTAGTAATAGTTCGGATATTCCATGTTTTACCTCCGTTGCGCGGCATATGGGCGCGGTTTCGCCTGCTGCTCGCATAGTTTAAGCGTAAACGTGAAGCAGGTTCCATTTCCCGGAGGCGATTCAACCGTAATGGTTTGTCCATGCTGCTCCACGATTCGTTTTACAATTGAAAGCCCAATCCCTGTGGACGAACCCGAAGGCGTATGCGCCTTTTCAGCCTTGTAGAACCGGTCGAACACATACGGAAGGTCCTCTGCCGCGATACCAACGCCCTCATCTTTTACCGAAACGCGTACATTTCGTTTGCCGGTCTCTGTTTTGAGCGTCAGCGTTCCGCCCGCAGGCGAAAATTTAATCGCATTATCAATCAAGTTTCGTACAACCTGCGCAATTTGATCCACATCCGCTTCCACCATCGTGTGCTCCGCATCAAAATCCATGTTAACGTCAATGTTTGCCGCATTGATGCGCGCTTCAAACGTCAGCAGCGTACGGATAATCAGCTCGTTGATATCAAACGCTTCGATCTTGAGTACCGTCTGGCCCGATTCGATGCGCGCAAGATCCAGCAAATCGTTTACCATAGCCGTCATGCGCTTGGTCTCGTCAATCACCACGCCAAGGTACTTTCCATATTCTTCCGGTGGAATCGTGCCATCTTGCATCGCCTCCAGGAAGCCGCGCATGGAGGTAAGCGGCGAACGAAGTTCATGGGAAACGTTCGCAACAAAACTCCGGCGGGAGTGCTCAAGCGTGTCAAGTTCATCTGCCATCACATTAAAGCTTTGACCAAGTTGGCCAACCTCATCCTTGCTGGCAATTTTCACACGCGCGCTAAACTCGCCTTTTGAAAAGCGCCGAACGATGTTGTTCATGTCCGTGATGGGCTTGGTCATACGCCCCGTGATATATGACACCGCAAGGAATGCCAAAATCACCGAAACGCACGCTGAGAGCAAAACGTCAAGGTATACCTTGCGGATTGAGTCGTTTGTCCGGCTCATGTCCGTATGAAAGAACATGGCGCCCACCACCGTTCCTTCCCCGGTAGTTATGGGACATGCAATGGACATGGTTGGAATGTCAATCCATCCGCGAAATACGTTGTTTTCAATGCGCGTGTTGGCGCCATCGATGATTTCCGAAGCCTCGTCGCTCAAATACGTATCTGCAACAGGGATCCATTTGGTGGAGGCCTTATCATACATGCAGACGTTGCCGTAAGCCGGATCAACAAACACAAGCTGCAGGAGCGCATCGTATTTACGTGCGGTCGTTACCAGTTCTTCTGTGGCGACGGGGCGCTTATCATCATCCAGATATTTGTTGACGATCGTTAGCGTGACCTCTTCCGCCTCCCGCCGAAGCTCGCTTTCCTGCTCCGAGATATACTGGTTCTGGAACATGCCCGCAACGATAATGCCAAGCAGCAGAAGAATGGCCAGCATAACGGAAAGATAAGTTGCCAGCATGCGCGAGAACAGCGTGTTAAACATCGCCCCGCCCTTCTTCACTTCGCGGCTTCAAATTTATAGCCTACACCCCAAACGGTTTTAATTTGCCATGCGTCGCGTTCCCCGAGTTTTTCACGGATACGCTTTACGTGAACATCCACCGTGCGGGAGTCGCCGAAAAAGTCAAATCCCCAAACCTGTTCAAGAAGCTGTTCACGCGTGAATACTTTTCCTTCACGTGAAGCGAGAAAATAAAGCAGTTCAATCTCCTTTGGCGGCATCTCGATCTGCTTTCCATCCAAAGTTACGGAGTAATTGTCAAGCGACACGATAAGTCCATCGAACGTTACCAGCCGTTCCCCGTCCTCCTCCGCCTGCGTCGAGCGGCGCAGCACTGCTTTGATGCGCGCCAACAGTTCCTTTGCATCAAACGGCTTAACAATATAGTCATCCGCCCCCAAGTCAAGGCCCTGAATGCGATCCAGCGTATCCCCTTTCGCGGTAAGCATGATAACAGGTACGGCGCTTTCGGCGCGCAGCTGGCCCAAAACCTCCCACCCATCCATTCCTGGCAGCATCACATCCAGCACCACGAGTGCAGGCTGCGTCTCCCGGAATAGCTGAAGGGCAAGGTCTCCCCGTTCGCAGGTTTTTACGTTATATTGCTCTTTCTTCAAGTACATTTCAATGATGGCAAGGATGTTTTTGTCGTCGTCGATCACAAGAATCGTATTGTTTTCCACGGTTCAACCTCCTGAATGAAATTGCTGCGTCCAACGCAAGCGCCTAGTCTTGTTCCGTTTGAACGGAAATGCCGTTCTTCCGGAATAATGCGGCCGTCAGGCCGTCCCCCAAAACCAAGCGGCCGGAAAATGTACCGTCATACACGGCGCCGCATCCGCAGGAAGGGCTTTTTGCCTTTAAAACCGCTTCCGTTATGTTGTGCACGCGGCATACCGCCAATGCAGCACACGCCCCGCGCACAAAGGCAGCGGTTACATCCGCTCCACTTTTTGTGAGGACTCGGGCGCGCCCGGAGAACACGTCCTCCGCGCTGCCGCCCACAATTTCTGCAGGCTCGCGCGGTGTGGAAAGCCCGCCCAAGCATTCCGGACAAATGCAGACCGCATTGCCGGCTGCAACAAGCCTGGAAACAGCTTTCGATCGATTTGCTCTACCGTCATAGCGGCACGGTTCCCCCGCCAAACATGCCGATACTGCAATCATGTGTTTTCCTTTCTATTTTATCATCAAAATATGAACCTAGTATGAATTTCAGCAAAAAAGCCGAATATTCTTATTTTTTCAGTGTAACCACCGTTACGCCCGCATCGCCTTCGCCATAGTTCCCGATGCGGAAGCTTTTTACCCGTGGGTGCCGCCGAAGGTAATCCTGCACGCCCGTACGCAGCGCTCCGGTGCCTTTTCCGTGGATAATATTCACCTCGGAGAGGCCGCTCAAGAATGCATCGTCCAAATACCGGTCTACCACGGCAAGCGCTTCATCCACAAGCATGCCGCGGATATCCAGTTCCAAGCCAACCCGCCGGTCCATTGCCGCAGTGATTTTAGATTTGCCCTGCTTGGGCTGCTCATCTTCTATCCTGCGAAGGTCTGAAAGCTTCACGGAAAGCTTCAGAATCCCTGCCTGCACCTGCACGTCTCCTTTTGCGTCTGCAGGTGAAAGCACCGTGGCCTTTTGGTCAAGCGAAACGATTCTAACGCTATCGCCCGGTTTCACAGCCTTTGGCGGCACACCCGCATCATCTTTTTTCAAAGCGAGCGGTTCGGAAAGCGCGTTTTCCTCCGCCCGCACTTGATCGCGTGCCTGCTGGATCACGCGATCCGCTGCGCTGCGGTCAATTCCTTTCATTGCGCGGATCTGCACAATCAGCTTCTCCATCTCACGCTTTGCATCCGCCACAACCTTGCGCGCTTCTTCCCGCGCCTTCGCCTGCTGCTTGGCGCGCTCATCCTCAAGCTTTTTGCGCTCGCGTTCCGCTTCCGCGCGCAGGCGGTCCAATTCGGCCCGGGCTTCCTGCGCCAATGCGCGTTCTTCTTCCGCAAGGCGGTGCTGGGATTGTGCGCTCGATATGATGTCCTCGAACTTTACATCCTCTCCTTTTAAGAAGTTCCGCGCGCTGTCGATGATATGTGCCGGAAGCCCGAGACGCCTGGAGATTTCAAAAGCGTTTGATTTTCCGGGAATCCCGATGAACAGGCGATAGGTCGGGCACAGCTTGTCTACATCGAATTCCATGGAAGCGTTTTCCATTCCTTCGCGTGTAAGCGCAAATGCTTTGATCTCGCTGTAATGCGTGGTGCAGACGGATACTGTGCCGCGTGCATGCAGCTCGGTCAGAATGCTCATCGCAAGCGCGGCGCCTTCGATGGGGTCTGTCCCCGCGCCAAGCTCATCCAGCAGCACAAGCGACCGTTCATCTGCGCCCTTCAAGATTTCCACGATGTTCTTCATATGCGAGGAAAACGTAGAAAGCGACTGTTCGATGGACTGTTCATCCCCAATGTCCGCAAATATTTCATCAAATACGGCGCATTCGCTTCCCTCGTCCGCCGGAATAAACATGCCGCTCTGCGCCATCAATGAAAGCAATCCCACCAGCTTAAGCGTAACCGTTTTCCCTCCGGTATTCGGGCCGGTAATGATGAGCGAACGATATTCCCTGCCAAGCCAGATATCAATCGGTACGACGCGCTCGCGGGGGATAAGAGGGTGCCGCCCACGCACAATGCGAATATAACCCGTTCGGTTCAACTTTGGGCAGACGCAGCTCATCTCCCGCGAAAGGCGCGCCTTTGCAAATACGAGGTCGATCTCTCCCAAAACCGAAAGGTCTTCATAGATTTCATCCGCATAGGGTTCCACCATCGCCGTAAGCTCTGTCAGGATACGTTCCACTTCCTCCGATTCTTCTGCAAGAAGCTTTTTGTATTCGTTTCCAAGCTCCACAACAGCCGTAGGTTCAATGAAAAGTGTTGCTCCGCTGCCGCTCTGATCATGCACAAGACCCGGCACCTGCTGGCGGTATTCCTGTTTAACGGGGATCACAAAACGCCCGTTTCGGATGGTGATGATGGGCTCCTGAAGATATTTCTGATATGTTGCAGAACGGATCATTGCGTTCAGGCGTTCCCGGACGCGCTCGTTTGCTGCGCGCATGGCGCGGCGAATGCGCGAAAGTGCCGGAGAAGCGCCATCAAATATCTCATCCTCGCTGATGATGCAGCGGGATATCTCCTCTTCCACACTGCGGTGCGCCGTAAGGAAGCTGGCCAGATTGTAAAGAAGGCTTCCTTCGTTTTCCTTTGTGAGCAGCTCCCGCGCGACGCGTGCGGCGCGCAGGCACTTTGCAATGCCAAGCAGCTCGCCCGGCGACACAAACAGCGCAGCATGGATGCGCTTCAGGCACTGGCGCATATCGGGGAAATCATCCACGGGGGACTGGCCCGTCCTGTATACAAGCGTTTCCGCTTCACCTGTCAGCATGAGCTGCCGCTGCACCTCGTCAAAGTCGCTCAAAGGCATGATTACTTCTGCAAGCTCCCGGCTGATGCAGCAAGAGGCGCGCAGCTTCAGTTCGTCCCGAATTTTATCGTACTCAAGCGTTTTTAGAACACGTTCCTGCATATTTTGTGTGCTTTGCTTTGCAAAGCGCTCCTTTCTTTCAAATCGAAACGGTGGTGGGGTCAATCCACAGCGCGCGCCCAGTGGCCGCGCGTTGCGCCATCGGCGGGAAGCACCCGCTCGCCCGCTCGCGCACAGCAGGCGTTTTTTACGCGCAGCGCCACCTCGTTCGGCGTTTCATCATAAAAAGCGAGAAGCGCCGCATCCACGGGCGGCAAGGCTGCATAAAGGTCTGTAATGTCCGTAACGCAGCAGTTGAGCATCCGCACGAGACAGCCATCTGCCTGACGCACGTTGGACAGAGGAAACACGCGCCCGGCCTCATCGACAAGCGTTCCGGCAACGCCCGCACAATTCTTGCAGCCTTGCTGCTCCAGGATGGGGCAGTGGCGCAGCTGCATTGTTTGCGTCCTGCCATAAATCATGACGGCGCCGCCTGTTTTTTCAAGTATATCACGCATTTGCGGCTTTGTCAGTTCCTGTGAAAGCATGATGCGGTTGAATCCGAGCGTAGCAAGCTGCTCCGCGCAAACCGCGTTAAGCGCGTTCAAGCCGCTGCCCGCAATGCGCAGCGGCAGATGCGCAATCAAGCTGCATTGCCCAAGGTTGTTTGCCTCCGCCCCGTCAAAAAGCCCGCTTTGGAGCAATTCAGAGACACGTGTATGTTCTGACGCGCCAATCATCGACGCAGGGAGCGAAAGCAGCAGCCTTGCACCCTTTCGATATTTCTGGAGCATCCTTGGCACTTCCTCATCCGCATAGCTTATCGGGTCAAGCAGCACCTCATCCGCCCCTGCGGAAAAAGCTGCTTCCGCCTGTTCCGCCGTGCGCACGCGCGCAAGGATTTGCCCGTCGCCGTCACCGTGGTGTAAAACCGGGCGTATGCACATGGGTTCCGGCGCTTTGCGGCGCGCTGTCAGGCGTTGCAAAAGCGCACCGCATGCATCGCGGCGCAGGGCGTTGAGCTTTCCCATCGGCCAAAACGCATCCTCCGGCATTCTGAGCGTAAAGTGTTCTACGCAGAACGGCGTTGCGCCAAGCTTTTGCAGCTGCGCTGCATATCGTGAAACATCCTGCGGCTTTTCTGCACGTTCCACAATTTCGCCTGCGGCTTCCACGGAAATCGCTCCGCAGGAGAGCGTTAGCTTTGCGGATTCCCCCGGCTGCAAAACGGCGCGCATCCGAACCGGGCGCTTCCGCACATCCGCAGCATAGGTCGCCTGCAATCTTTTGAGAAGATCTTCGCCCGGTTCAGCCTTTGCAACGCAGCCTGTTATGCCGCCGTCTCCGTAGTAGTATCCCGTGCGTTCGCCTCCGCGGTTGAACACGGAAAATAAATCGCGTTTGAGGGATGCAAGCGTTTGCGCATCCGCTCCATCCAATGCAGCCCGATATGCGCGCGTTGCCGCGGCAACATACTCCGGGCGCTTCATCCTGCCTTCAAGCTTTATGCAGCAAACCCCGGCATCCGCAAGTTCCTGCACGTGGGAAAGCATGCACAGGTCCGAAAGGCTCAGCGCATAGTCCGCCTCCCCCGGTCTTTTCCCGAAAGCCATGTGTTTGCGGCAGGGCTGCGCACATGTGCCGCGGTTTCCGCTTCGTTCCCCTGCCATGGAGGAAAAAAGGCACGCCCCGGAAACGCTCATGCACATGGCGCCGTGTGCAAAAACTTCCACTTCGGTCCCTGCATCTTTGCAAACCCTCTTTACTGCAGCAAGAGGCATCTCGCGTGCAAGCACGACTCTGGACAACCCCATGTCATGCGCGATTCTGGCGCCGTCCAAATCGCAGATTCCCATTTGCGTGCTCGCATGCAGCACGAGTCCCGGCAAATTTTCGCGCAGCAAACGGACAAGCCCAAGATCCTGTACGATGGCGGCATCCACACCCGCTTCATATAGGAAACGCCCGTAGGAGAGCGCCGCCGGAAGCTCCTTGTCAAACAGGAGCGTGTTGAACGTAACATTTACCGAAACGCCGCGGGCGTGGCAATATTCTATCGCCCAAAGGAGCTCTTCATCGCTGAAATTGCCTGCAAAGCGGCGCGCATTGAATGCGCTGCCCCCAAGGTATACCGCATCTGCGCCGTTCTGCACGGCGGCAATCAGGCTTTCCCGGCTTCCGGCCGGGGAAAGCAAAGCCATCTTCACGCTCTGTTGTAAGCAATTCTCCATTTTTACCTCAAAAAAGCGGCCTGGTTTATATCCCAAGCCGCTTGAATTCCTTCTTTTGGTTATTTTGTGCCGACAGGCTGCCTGCTTTCAAAGGGGCGCTTAACAGGAGATACAGGCGCGGCAACGCGCGGCATGTCCCGAAGCTGAGCGATCCTTTGGTCAAGCGCATCATAATCCGCACGCAGCTTATGCAGCTCATCAGCCATGTTGAGGGATGCAAGCAAAACACAGTTTCCTGTGCTCAGGTTGGGGTAAGTCCTTTGAATTTCGTTAATTTTTCCGTTCACATAATCAGAAAGCTGCTTGATGTATTCTTCGCTTTCTGTGCCCGTCAGCTTAAATTCCTGGCCGGCCAGCACAACGCTTGTACGCGTTTTTTCCATATATATGCACCACCTTACTGAGATTATACAACGGATTGTGGCTTCTTTCAATAGCATTTGAGGATATTCTTAGAAAAACGCGTTCATGGTTCCGCGCTGAGCGCGGCCGCGCACATGCTTTCCCCGCCTTTCGTCCCTGTGGAAGGAATCGTTCCGGCAGTAAACCGGAATTTGCCATGCTCCGCAGTACGCGCCTCGCCATCTTCAAATGTTGAACGCACTGCGTCGGCCATCTGTGTAGCCTCGGAATAAGGGAGTGCTTCTTCCCCGTCAAGCGCAAGCGCATATGCCAAAAAGGCCTGATAAACCCATGCAAGGCTTTCCTCATACTGCGCCTGCCGCGCATCATGTTCCTGCTGCAAAAACCAATTTGCATCCGCAGCAAGCGAAGCAGGCGGCATTGGCCGCCGCATTGTGAGCATAAACTCCGTAACCTCGCCGTTTTGCAGGGAAAGCAGCAATGTTGCAGTTTCGCCGGAACAATACGCAAGCGTATATTCCGCCATCCTCTCGTGTCCGGAAGATAAAGCTGCCGGTGTCTGCATGCCAAAGGATTCAGCGCGCTGCAAAAAAACTTCCGCAGAAAGCGCCGGATGCTCCTCCATCCCCACAGCCGCTGTAGCCTTTGGCGCTTCTGTTGTCTCCGGCAAAGCCATCGAAACCGGCGCCGGTTCATACACGGTTTGCACAACGCCGAGCGCGGCAAGCAGAGCTCCCCCCGCATCCGACAGCAGGAACAGCAGCAGGCATGTGCCAACAAGTGCAGCGCTGAACGCTGCGCCCGCCAGCCATTTCCGGTGTTTTCCTTTTTTTGCGTCAGAACCTTTCATGCAAAAGACGCTCGATCCCCTCCTTCAAAGCCACCTCAAGCGGCTGTGCCGCATCGCGGCCCGCCCTGCGCAGCGCTGCGGTGAAATACTCCGGCACCGGCGCTTCAAACGCCATTTGCTCTCCAGTGCGCGGATGGGTCAACAGCAAACGTACGGCATGCAGAGCTTGTCCTTCCAGTCCAAGCCGGTTTTTCTCCGCACCGTAAACCGCATCGCCTGAAACGGGGTGCTTGCAATACGCCATATGCACACGGATCTGATGCGTGCGCCCGGTTTCAAGCCGCACGGCAATCAGCGTATATGTGCCATAGCGTTCCAGCACATGCCAGTGTGTAATTGCTTCCCGCCCGTTCGGCACAACGGCCATGCGCTTTCGGTCAACCGGATGCCTGCCGATCGGTGCGTTTACGGTTCCAAAGTCTTCCCGGATGTTGCCATCTACAATCGCAAGATAGACACGTCCCGCCGCATGCGACTTCATTTGTTCCGCCAAGGCGCGATGCGCGAAATCATTTTTTGCGATCACGATCAGGCCGGAGGTCATCTTGTCGATCCTGTGCACAATTCCGGGGCGCAGCTCGCCTCCAATGCCGGAAAGATCCCGGATGTGGAACAAAATGGCATTCACGAGCGTACCGCGCTCATTGCCCGGTGCTGGGTGTACAACCATGCCCTTGGGTTTATCGATTACCGCAATGTCCGCGTCCTGGTACACAATGGACAGCGGGATATCCTCCGGTATGAGCGCTGTTTGAGCCGGCGACTCAATGCGGATTTCCACGCTGTCTCCCAACCGCAGGCGCGCGTTTGCGCGGCGCTCTTCTCCGTTCACGCACACGCTGCCTGTGCCGATCAGGCGCTGCACGAATGCGCGTGTTTCGCCGCTTGCCCGCGCAGCGAACACATCAAGCCGCTCTCCCGCTTTGTCGGCGGTTGCCTGAATGAAACGCGCATCGCTTTCTATATCATCATATGTTTCAAAACCGCACGGCGCCTTATCGGAATCGCACGGCACCAGCCTGTCACCCATCACCGTTCGTTTCCGCCTTGCTCCGTGTCCGCAGTGCTTTGTTCTGAAGGCGTTTCGCCCTTCTTTGCAGTATCCGGCGCTTTCTTTTTATCAAGCTCTACCAGAAATGCTTTGCCCTTTTTGCTGAAAAGCAAATCTGCCACAAGCAACACCCCACCGACGCTGATCGCCGCATCCGCCACATTGAATACCGCAAAATCAATCAATGAAAAATAGAACATATCCCGCACATAGCCCAAAAACAGGCGATCAACGAAATTTCCGAGCGCACCGGCTATGATCAGGGAAAGGCACACCCGCAGCATCTTGTGCATCTGAGCATGCTTTTTTATCATGAGGTAGATCAATGCGCCGCACGCAACAAGCGTGAGCAGGATAAACAGCCAGCGGGCGTTTTGGAGCATGCCGAACGCGGCACCCCGGTTTTCAACATAGGAAAGCTCAAACACGCCCTCGAATAAAGGATAGGTTGCGTTTGGCAAGCCAGGAAGCCAATCCGCAGCAATAATTTTTGACGCCTGATCCAGCACGAGCGTCACGATGATGATAAGAAGTTCCAGCATGGTGCCTCCGAACGAATGGTTTCAGTATTTATCAGTATTTAATCTTAGCACGGCTTACCGTTGCGGGCAATCCCTTCGCGGTTCTACTCTGAAAGCAAATACCATTTATCTGCCGAGCGAAGGATATCCGGCTCCCGGGCGCTCGAAAGCCCTTGAATATCCGCAGAATACAGAAGGCTGTTCAACCGGAAATACAGCGTGATGAACGGCAGTTCCTGCGCAAAGCGCATCTGGAATTCCGAGGCGGCCTCCCGCATCCCTGTTTCATCCGCAGCCGTAAGGATATTTTGTGCAAGCTGCTCCAACGCCGCATTGGAATAGCCGCCATAATTGTTTCGCCCATTCTGTGCAATATACTGCGTCAAATCGCAATCCCGCCCAAGGTTAAAGCCAATCAGCGCAAGGTCGAATTCCCGTAAGGAAAGTTTGCTTAAATATTCACTTGCATCGTCACCAAGAGCATATCCCGCAGTATTCAGCTCAATGTGAATTCCAACAGCTTCCAGTTGCTGAGCAATCATGTCCGCGGCGCTCTTGCGCGCCGCATCCGTTGAATCGTTTACCAACAGGCGCAGCGTCATCTCGTTGTAGTGCTGGCCATCCTTTTCCAGATAGCCATCCCCGTCCACATCGCTCCAACCAGATTCAGCCAAAAGGGAAAGCGCAACGGTGGTATTGTAATCGTAAAGTTTGGATTTGCTCTCATACAGCCAGGCATCCGGTGCAACGGGAACATCACATGCCTGCGCGCGGTTCATGTACACATTGGTGATGATATGCCCTCTGTTAATGGCACATGCAATGGCCATGCGCACTTTCACATCGCGCAAATTCGCATTATCATAATTTATGAGCATGACTTCAGCTGTCTGTGTCATCACATCAAGCACATTTGTTACGCCATCTTCACGGTAGCGCCCCACGGAAAGGGCTGATGTCGGTACAAGGTCGAGTTGGCCCGCCTCATAGGAGGCAAGCGCAATTTCGTTGCTGTCTTTTGCATAGAAGGTAAAAGCTTCAATATAGGGCGTTTGCTTCCACCAATTCGTGTTGACTATAAGGCGCATCGCGTCATCCGTCACCGAAAGCGCCTTGTAAGGGCCGGTACCGACCGGCGTTCCATCCGCCTCCGGCGCACCGCCGCGCATTACGGGAAAAGTGAGAGCATACAGGGACGCTAGCCCCCCTTGCCGCATCGTCACTACAAGCGAGCCATCCTCCATAGCCACCATGCTTTCCACACGGGTGGTAACATAAGAATAATGCGTATTCGCGCCAAGCGACACGATCCTCTGATAGGTGCTGACAACGTCTGCTGACGTTATGGAAGCGCCCGTATCGTGCCACCTTGCCGCTGCGCGCAGCCGAAATGTCCACACGCGCCCCGTCTCATCACACGACCAGTTTTCGGCGAGGCCAGGAATGATTTTCCCAGAGTCATCGATTCCCAACACGCTTTCATAGATCAGTGAAAACAGCGCAAGCAGCTCCTCCGACGTTACGGCAAGCGGATCGCTTACATCCGCATTCACAGGCATCGGCATGCGCACCTCTCCGCCCGAAACCGGTCGAGGTGCGGGCGTGGCCGTCGGCAGCACAAGAGAAGCTGTGCTTTGCGCAGGCTCGTCCACAGGCACGCCGCACGCACAGGCAATCGCCGTGAAAAGCACCGCAAGGCCAAAAGCTATTGTTTTATTGAGCAAGTTCTTCTTCATAAAGCTCTCTGTATTTCTCAGAAGCCGCATTCACACGCTTTACATAAGCTTCCGTTTCTGAAAACGGGATTGCAGTCAAGCGTCCGTTTTCCGAGTATGCCGGATCCTCCAGCCATTTTTTTACGTTCCCCGGCCCGGCATTGTAAGCCGCAAGTGCAAGATCCTTTTCCCCATCATACTTTTCGAGCAGATAGGAAAGATACCAACACCCAAACCGAATATTTACATCCGCCTCGTACAAAGCATCCTCCGTAAACGAGGCAAGCGCGAGCTTTTCAGAAATCCATTCCCCCGTTGCGGGCATAATCTGCATCAGACCGCGCGCCCCCTTGGGGGAGCAGGCTTCGGCCTGTCCGCGGCTTTCACAATGGATTACGGCTGCAACAAGGTATGGATCAAGCCCAAACGCTTCGCTCTCACGCAGGATTGCTTCCGCATATGCAAGCCGGTAAGTGTTCTTTTCCATCCGGATGTTCAGGAAATATGCCCCCACAGAAAGCAGTGCCACAGAAAGCAACGCAATGCCGGCGATACGGAAGACCCGGACGCGCGCACTCCGCTTTCTCTTTTTCTTTGCCGCCGCGCCCCGTGCAGCTCCGGTGCCTCGCTTCTTGTCGGAAGCCTTGCCCGGAGCCCCCGTCATACCGCAGCCTCCGCCGCTCTGCAGGCCGCCGCATAGCAATCGTCCACCTGCCGAAAGAGAGCCGCCGCGTCCCCGTCGTTTTTCAGCACTGTGGTGGCATAATTCAGCTTTTCATCCTGCGGCATCTGTGCGTTCATCCGGGCGAGCGCGTGCTCCCGCGAGCAACCATCCCGCGCCATAATGCGTTTCATGCGCGTTTCGTCCTCCGCCGTAACCAACCAAATCGAATTCATCCGTTTCCATGCGCCGCATTCGATGAGCAGCGCCATATCCCAGATGATAATGTCCTTCGGATGGCCCGAAAGCCATTGTGCAGAGCGCTCCGCCATGCGCTCCACCACAAGGGGGTGTGTGATTGAGTTGAGCGTCCTGAGCATCTCTGCATTGCCAAACACGCGTGCGGCGAGCGCGCGCCGGTCAAGCGTCCCGCTTTCGGTAAGGATGTCTGAGCCAAACGCTTGTTTAAGCATGGCAAGCCCACGCGTTCCGGGCTCTACGACCTCCCGCGCAACGACATCCGCATCCAGCACATGTGCGCCAAGGCGGGCGAGCCGGCCCGATACGGTAGATTTTCCTGCGGCAATGGAGCCGGTTAAGCCAATGAGCATCTCCAGTTTCCCTTCACTTTGTTTCAAACCAGCTTCTGCCGATTTTCACATCCGCGCGCAGCGGCACCGACAGTTGGATTACGTTCTGCATGCACTCGGTAAGCAGCGCCGCTACGTGTTCCGCCTCGTCCTTCGGCGCGTCAATAATAAGCTCATCGTGAATCTGCAGGATCAATTTTGCGCGAAGGCCTTCGCACGTGAGACGCTGATGTACGCGCACCATTGCAAGTTTGATTATATCTGCCGCTGCTCCCTGAATGGGCATGTTCATCGCCACGCGTTCGCCAAAGGATCGCGTGTTGTAGTTGGAGGACTGCAGCTCCGGAAGTTCGCGCCGCCTTCCCATCAGTGTTTTTACATAACCATCCCGTTTGCCGGCTTCAACGCTTTCGAGCATATAGCGCCGAATGCCCGGATAGCGGGTTAGGTACAGGTCGATGTAGCGGGCGGCTTCCTTGCGTGTGATGCCGAGATTGCGCGCAAGCCCGAAATCGCTGATGCCATATACGATACCGAAATTCACGGCCTTCGCTGCGCTGCGCTGCATACCCGTAACAGCCTCAAACGGCACGCCGAACACCTCGGACGCCGTGCGGCGGTGGATGTCATCACCCTCGCAAAAAGCACGGATCATGCCCTCATCCCCGCTCATATGCGCAAGCAGGCGCAGCTCAATCTGCGAATAGTCTGCATCCACAAGCAGGTTTCCCTTGCTTGCAACGAACGCCTTTCGGATCTCACGCCCAAGCTCCGTGCGCACGGGGATGTTTTGCAGGTTTGGCTCCGTGCTTGAAATGCGCCCGGTCGCCGTCACGTTCTGGTTAAAGCGCGTGTGCACGCGTCCGCTCTCCGGCCGGATGACGGCAACGAGGCCGTCAAGGAATGTGCTGCAAAGCTTTGAAAGCGTGCGGTATTCAATGATAAGCGGCACAATTTCGTGCTTATCGGCAAGCGTTTCAAGCGTTTCCGCATCCGTGGAGTACCCGGACTTCGTTTTTTTCCAGGGCGGGAGCTGGAGCTTATCGAACAAGATCGTACGGAGCTGCTTCGTGGAAAGGATATTGAAGCGTTCCCCCGCAAGGCTGAAGATTTGCTCCGCGATTGCATCGATGCGCGCCTTGAATGCAGCGCTCATTTCCTTGAGAACGTCCGCATCGAGCGCAAACCCAATGCGTTCCATATCAAACAGCACATGCTCCAGCGGGAGTTCCACCTCCTTGTACAGCCATGTGAGTCCCTTTTCCGCAAGCTCCGGCAGCATGGAATCAGCAAGGCGCAGCAACGCCGCGGCTCCGCTTTCCGAAAAGCCGAGCCGCTCCGTCGCAAGCGTTTTCAGCGTATCGGCGGGATGAATGGCATGGAGAAGATAGTCCGTAAGCATGGCGTCAAACGTTACGCCGGCGAGCTTAACTCCAAAACGTGCAAGGATATGCCGAAAACGCTTCGCATCGAACACAAGCTTCTCAATCGCCTCGTTTTCCAGTGCACCCCGAAGCGCTGTATATACCTGATTTTCGTCAAGCCCTGCATCAAGGAGCGTTGCGCCAAGCACAACATCATATTGCGTTGCACCGTCGGTAGAAAGCGACAGGGTATCTTCGATATGGAGCGCAAGGCGACGCGCTCCGGAGAGCGACTGCGCAAGCGCTGCCAGTTTTCCGGCGTCATCCACGCGGATATGCGTTATTTTGTTTCCTTCCAGAGGCGCCCCCGGTGCGACATCTTCTCCTTTGGGCAGGCGCGAAAGCAAGCTGCGGAGTTCAAGTTCCTGCATCATCGGCGCGCCCCCCGCCATGCGCGCGGGTTCAAACGCACATTCTTCAAGGCCAAACTGCACCGGCGCATGCGTATCGATGATCCCCATGCGATAGCTCATACGTGCGCTTTCCGCGCCGTCCAGAAGTTTCTTTTGCAAGGCCCCTTTTTCCTCACCGGCATGGGCGAGCACGTTCTCAAGCGTCCCATATTTATCGAGCAGCTTGCGTGCCGTCTTTTCCCCCACACCGGGAATCCCCGGCAGGTTATCCGAGCTATCCCCCATCAAGCCCTTCAAGTCCGGCATGCGCGCTGGCGTAAGGCCGTATTGTTCCATGAGGAGGGCTTCGTCGTACTCCACCGTTTCGTTTGTTTTTTTCGGCATGAGCACATGGGTATTGGGGCCGATGAGCTGCAGCGCATCCCGGTCGCCCGTGACAAGCAGCGCGTCCACGCCGCCCTCGTTTGCGATGCGCGCGAATGTTCCTAAAATATCGTCCGCTTCAAAGCGGGGGCACTCGCATACGGCAATCCCCATTTCGCCCAGCAGTTTTTTCATCAGCGGAACCTGTGCGCGCAGGTCGTCCGGCGTTGCTGCTCGCCCTGCCTTGTAAGCGTCATATTGCGCATGGCGGAATGTCGGCCCATGCATATCGAATGCAACGAGCAGATAATCTGGCTTTTCCTGCACAAGCTTAAACAGTGTAGAAAGGAACCCATAGATGGCTCCCGTCGGCACTCCGGATTTCGTCATCATGGAAGGGAGGGCAAAATACGCCCTGTAAAGAATATTGTTTCCGTCGATTACAATCAGCTTTTTCAACCGTTCGTTTCTCCTTTTCTGTGCCCTCAGGATACCACCCTCTGCGCGGCAATTCCAATCAATAATCCATGAATTTTTGCGCTTCAGGCGATCACATCATATACCATCGGCGCATGTGCAGGCGCCTGCTCTGAAAGCGTAACGGACCGGCGCACAAGCTCCGCCGCTTCTGCAGCATGCGACGGATCATTCACATACAGCGTAGCAATTGGCTCATCCGCCGCAACGTGCATTCCGTGCCGCTTGTGCATCACAAGCCCAACGGCAGGGTCGATCCGATCCGCCTTGGTAGCGCGGCCGGCGCCCAAAAGCTGTGCCGCAACGCCGATGCGTTCCGCCCGCATGGCCGAAACATAGCCCGCGCGCCCGAGCGTGACAGGAAGCTTTTCCCGCACGGCGCAAAGCATATCCGGCGCATGGATGCACGCCACATCTCCGCCAAGCGCCAGAAGCATCATGGAAAGCTTCTCCAGCCCCGCCCCGCTTTGAAGCGCCCGGCGCAGTTTTTCGCGCGCTTCCGCCTCATCAGCCGCAAGACCGGCAAGCAAAAGCATATGGGCAGCCAGCAGCATGGACACTTCATACAAAGGATCGCTTTCCGGGATTTTCCCGGAAAGCAGCTCGATCGCCTCGCGTACCTCCAGGCCATTGCCTACTGCCATCCCGAGCGGCTGGTTCATATCCGTTATGATGGCGACGGTACGCCGCCCCATGTGCGTCCCGATATCCACCATAGCGCGTGCAAGCGTTCGCGCCTCCTCAATCGTCTGCATGAACGCGCCTGTGCCCACCTTCACATCCAGCACGATCGCATCTGCGCCCGCCGCAATTTTCTTGCTCATGACGCTTGAAGCGATAAGCGGGATGCTACTCACAGTGCCCGTCACATCCCGAAGCGCATACATGCGCCTGTCGGCCGGGACAAGGGTTTCCGTTTGTCCCATCACGCAAAGGCCGGTCTTATGTACGATCTCAAAAAAGCGCCGGATCGGAATTTCTATATTGACACCGGGTATGGATTCAAGCTTGTCAAGCGTACCGCCGGTATGGCCAAGTCCGCGTCCGGACATTTTAGCCACGGTGCCGCCGCAAGCGGCAACAAGCGGCGCGACCACGAGCGTCGTCGTATCCCCAACGCCGCCCGTTGAGTGTTTATCGACCTTTACACCCGGCAAGGCGGACAGATCCACTGTATCGCCGGAACGGATCATCGCATCGGTCAGAGCGGCCGTCTCCGCCTGATTCATGCCCTGAAAACAGACGGCCATCATCCAGGCCGCCATCTGATAATCCGGCACGGCGCCTTTCACAAATCCGTCCACAAGCCAGGCGATCTCCGGCTGTGTCATTGCCTCGCCGCTTTTCTTCTTGAGGATCAAATCAACCGCACGCACCCTGCTTCCTCCCTTTCCGTTCAGTTTTGCACAAATGGGCGAACTTTGTTCTCCCCCTCATTCATGCCTCTGTTTTACTCATACCCCAGTTCGCGCATAGTGGAAAGACTGTTGCGCCAGTCATCCTTCACCTTAACCCAAAGCTGCAAATTCACGCGGGTACCGAGCATCCATTCCATGTCATGCCGCGCTTCGGCCCCGATCTTTTTCAGCATTGCACCGCCTTTTCCGATGATGATGCCCTTATGCCCTTCCCGCTCGCAATAGATCGTCGCCCATACATCGCAGATTGGCTTATCCTCCCGCAGGAGCATTTTATCTACCCCAACCCCAATGCCGTGAGGCACTTCCTCTTTCAGAAGCATCAATGCCTTTTCGCGGATCAGCTCCGCGCAGATGACGCGTTCCGGCTGGTCGGTCACCATGTCGTCCGGGAAGTACTTCGGGCCTTCTTCCAAATGCGCGCGCAGCAATGCTTCCAGGGAATCTACGCCTTCGCCCGTTTCGGCAGATATTTCAGCCACTTGGCCGATGTAGGAAAGTGCCGCAAGCTTTTTCCGCATCTCCGCAACGATTCCCGGTTTTGCCGCATCAATTTTGTTGATTGCAGCAATCACGGGCGCTTTGGCAGACGCAAGTTTTTGCAGCAGCGCTTCGTCTTTTTCGCGGATCCCTTTTTCCGCATCCGTCAGGAACAGCACGGCTTCCACCTCATTGAGTGAATCATATGCAATTTTTAGCATATACTCACCCAGTCTGTTCTTCGGAGTGGTAACGCCGGGTGTATCCAGAAACACGATTTGGTACTCAGGCTTTGTCAGCACGCCCATCACACGGTTGCGCGTTGTCTGCGCGCGCGCCGATACGATGGAAACCTTCTGCCCGACAAAGCGGTTCATCAACGTGCTTTTTCCCACATTTGGCGAACCGATGATGGAAACAAAACCGGAACGAAACGCTGCGCTCATTTTCCAAGATCCCTCGGCAGAAATGCATCCGGCAGCAAGTCCCCCATGGCGACCAGCTTGTACTCCCCTTTGCGATTCGCACAGATCACAGGCATTTCCGGATCGCAGAATTCCGCAAGCACCTGGCGGCAAACGCCGCAGGGTACGGCGGGGTTTTCTCCATCCCAAACGATTGCAAGGGCATCAAACTGACGCTCGCCTTCATATACGGCTTTAAACATAGCGGTTCGTTCCGCACAGTTCGATGGAGAATATGCTGCGTTTTCAATGTTGCATCCAAGGTAATAAGCGCCTGTTGCCCCTTTCAGGCATGCGCCCACGCGGAAGTTGGAATAGGGCGCATACGCTCTGTCCCGCGCTTCGTTGGCCATGCGCAGCATGTTTTTTACTTCAAAATCATGGATGTTCCTCATCTTGTAATCCTCATCTTCTCTAAGATTTCATCCTGCCGCGCAAACATCCGCGCGCGGTCTTCGTCCATCATATGGTCATATCCCAAAAGGTGCAGCGTGCCATGCACGGTAAGGAACGTAAGTTCGCGCAGGAGAGAATGCCCGTATTCTTCAGCCTGCATCTCAGCGCGCGGAAGCGAAATGGCGATATCCCCCAGAAATGCATCCGGGATGGCTGGAAATGCATCCCCTTCCGCCGCCGGGAAACTCAGCACATCCGTCGGCCTGTCTACCCCGCGGTATTCGCGGTTCATCCGGTGAATTTCTTCATCATCCACCACAGAAATAGTTATGTCGCCCGCCGCGCCCTCGTATGCAAGTGCAGCCTCCGCCGCCGCGGTCAGCACGCGTTCCAGCATCTCCGGCGTTTCAGGCAGGTCGGTCAGAATTTCGATCATTTGTTCACCTCGGTAAGGTCAGGATACTCAATACGGTCATGCATGATGCCGCCAAACGTTTTCAAGAAGCTCTTTTCGATCTCGGTGAACTCGGCAAGGGTCAGCGGCGCATTGGTCATCATGTTATCGCTGTCCGTCATCTTGCCGTAAATAACCTTGTGCACCATCTCTTCGGCTTTGTCACGGCTTGTATCCCCCAACGAGCGCACTGCAGCCTCGCAGGAATCCGCCAGCATCACGATAGCGCTCTCCTTGGTTGAGGGCCGGTTTCCGGAATAGCGGAAGCTCTTCATTTGAACCTTGTCGCCCTCCGCCTGCTTTGCTTTATAAAAGAAATACGTCATAAGCGAATTCCCATGATGCTCCGCGGCAATCCGAATGACTGCGGAAGGCATTTTATAACGCATGAGCAGCGTTACGCCATCCTTTTGATGCGCTATGATCGTTTGTGCGCTTTCCAGCGGAGGAAGCTTATCGTGGATATTCTCCCCATTTTTCTGGTTCTCTTTAAAATACAGCGGGCGGCGCAGCTTTCCCACATCGTGAAACAACGCGCCCACACGTGCCAGCAGAGGATCTGCTCCCACGCGCTCAGCTGCTGCCTCCGCAAGCGCTGCCACCATAACAGAATGCTGGTATGTCCCCGGCGCTTCCACCATGAGCTGCTTGAGCAGTGGATGGTTTGTATTGCTCAGCTCGCTCAGGCGCGCGGGGGTTGCAACATCAAACACGGTTTCCCAAATTGAGAGTGATCCAACCACAAGCAAGGTTGAAAGCATGGAGCTCCCCATCGTCCAGCCAATCCCCACAAGGATGGACAGGAACGCCTCCTTTGCCATGAGCATAACAGCCGTTACAACAAGCGATGCTGCGGCCCCGCCGATCGCCCCTGCCGCAATCAGCGCAGCCCGGCTTTGCGTCCTGCGCAGCGCAAACACGGAAGCTGCTCCTGCCGCAAGCGTAGCCGCAACGGCCATAAATGAATCCATCCCAAGCAGAGCCGTGCCGGTACCGCTTGCCATCAAACCAAGCGCGATGGAAAACAATCCGGAAAGTGCGAGCGCCGTCCTCTGGCATACCAACAACGCTGTGAGCATCACAGCGATGAGCACAGGGGTCATGCGGGTATCCAATGTGCTGCACAGAAGCGCAATGAGCATCGTGAGCACCGTGAGCACCGTAAGGATAATCATGCGTTTGGTATCATGAAACACCTCGGTGCGGTAAAAATAAAGGTAAATCGCAAACAGGGTAAAGGCGGCAAGCAGGATCAGCAGCGTTCCAAACACAAGCGGCTGGTTGCTTTGTTCTGCACGCACAAGGGAAAGGTCGCTCAAAATAGCGTATTGCGCCGCCGTCAGTTCCATGCCGCGTTCTACGATGGTTTCGCCTTTCTTGATCGTCACAGGGGCAACCGCAGCAGCAGCTTCTTCCTGCGCCTGCTTCGTCGCCTCTTCGTCCACCACGAGCGTTGGTTCCATATAGGTATTGATCGCCAGCGCGGCCACATCTTTCAGGCCCGCAGTAAGGCTTGTGGTTGCATTGACTTCCCGCACGCAGGTAGCCTTCACTGCAGAAAGCCCTTCCGCAGAAAGTCCTGCGCCCAGAGATGTTTCGAGCTTTGGGAGCACGAGGTCCTTCATCAGCTGGATTTCGGACGCCCCTGCGGCAAGTACTGCGCAAAGCTGTGCTTCTTCCAAATTCGGCTGCGTTCCGGCACAGAAGGATGCTTTCTGTTCCGCGCTGAGCAATGCCGCCCAGTCTTCTGCCGTCATTGCCTGCTCCACATCCGCAGGCCGCAATCCATCTGCCTCCGCACGCAGGGCCGCAAGTTCGGCAAAAAAGGCAGCCGCACCATCCATACACGCCTGAATGCGCTCTGTATCAATGCGGTATGCCGTCTGCGCCGCAGCGCGCGCTGCATCCCGCAAGGCCTCGGTTGCGCTCTCATCCGTTACGCTATGCGTCGCATAGATCGTATATGCGGAAGTTTCTCCTACTTTTACATCGTAATGCTTTGGCGTCGCTGCAGTAAGCACGGAAAAATACGTGATGACAAACGCTACAGCGAGAAGCAGGAGCGAAATAATCCTTATATTCTTTTTTGTTATCGCCCGTTTTCCTTCGCGCTTTGCCATGCCGCTACCTCCCAATGCTGCCGTCTTTCCGGTATGCCCTGTCATACGCGCTGATGATGCGCTGCACCATTTCGTGCCGCACAACATCCTTATGCGTCAAGTAAATCTGCGCGATTCCTTCCACACCCTTGAGCACATCAAGCGCATGTACCAGACCGCTCTTGCGTTCATGCGGAAGGTCGATCTGCGTTATATCGCCTGTTACAACTACGCGGGAGCCTTCTCCAAAGCGTGTAAGGAACATTTTCATTTGCTCAACGGTGCAGTTCTGCGCCTCATCCAGAATGATATATGCATCGCTAAGCGTGCGGCCGCGCATATATGCGAGCGGAGCGACTTCGATCACACCGCGTTCACTCAGGTTTTTGAAGCTCTCTGCACCCAAAAAGTCGTATAGCGCATCATAGAGCGGCCGGAGATAAGGATCCACCTTGTTTTGCAGATCGCCCGGCAGGAAGCCCAGCTTTTCCCCAGCCTCAACGGCCGGGCGCGTCAGAATGATTTTTTCAACTTCCTTGTTTTTATAAGCAAGCACAGCCATCGCTACAGCAAGATAGGTTTTTCCCGTTCCGGCAGGGCCAACGCCAAAGACTACGGTATGCCGTTTCAGCGCCGAAACATATTTTTTCTGACCAAGCGTTTTGCATTTAATGCGCCTGCCCTTGTTGGTAAAGGCAACGACATCATCAAGAAGTTCCGTGATGAGTTCTGCATTGCCTTCCTTTGCAAGGTCGATGGCATATCGTATGCGGCTGCGGTCAATCGCCTCGCCGCGGCGCAGCGTCATAAGCAGCTTGTCCGTAACCACAGCCGCAAGTTCTGCGCTCCCATCTTCCCCTTCAATGCGGATGCAATCCCCTTCCGTACGGATATGTGCGCCTGTTTCATCCTCGATGATTTTCAAGTTTTCATCGAACACGCCAAAAAGGCGGATCATTTCATCCATTGATTCCACCGGCACAACCCGCACTGCGGTTTGGCCGCCCGCCATCTGCCGTTTTTCCGCGGAAGTCCCGTTCTCTTCCGGTTGCCGTAAATCAGTCCTGTTCTCCATGCGGTTCCTTGATTTCCTTTATTTCCCCAATGTTTTCTTCGGTTGTAACGAGGATCGAAGCCTGCAAAGCGCCATCCTCCAGCCAAACCGTCTCGCTCTCCTTTGAAAGGATACGCGCGTTCTCCGGCAGTGTTTCCGACATGACCCGCTCCGCCTTGCGCAAAGCAGCCTGTGCGAGTTCATCCTGCGTGGCCGAAGCTTCCCGTTCAGCAAGCTCATAAAGCCGTATGCGCTCCGCCGTAAACGGCAAAAAGCAGTTGGTAAGCGCATATTTGGCCGTCGGCTCCTCCCGCGCGTTCTCCCATGCATCCTCCGCTGCAAATCCGTTTGAGAGGAATTCCCATCCAAACAGGCCGATGCGCGCACAAATTCGCGTTTCCCCGGTCTCAACCGGCTTTGTGATCGTGGGGCCAACAGTAGCCTGAAATCGATAAAGCACCGTTGCCATCACTTCCCCACGAGCCTGTGTGAGAAGCGTGTGCGTTTCATCGCTGCGCAGCACGCCTGTAATGAGCTCCTGACCGGCAAGCACTGCGTCCCCCACGTGCACCTTTGCCTTGCCATCGTAGACTGTAATGCTTGTAATTACGCCATCCTTTGCGGCATAAATGCTCACGGGCGTTTTTTGCCCGCCGGATGGGAGCTGCGGAATTGCTTCCGCCTCCTGCAATGAGACGCGCAGCGTTACGCCGTCCAGCCGTGCGCCCGCCCATGCAATGCGCGGATCGGACGCCATGAGTTCACCGCCCAGTTGGGATGTGGGCACAGCGTTGCGCCGTGAGCCAATGCGAACTTCCATAGTATCAAGCGCAGCGAGTACCTCCGCCTCCCGTACCGTATCGCAGCCTTCTACCTCGATAAACCAGATGCGCCTGGATGCCGCTACGAGAAGCGCCAGCACGATTGCCCATCCATAGAGCAGCACTTTGCGGAAACGCAGCCTGGAAAGACGCATAATGAATCCGCGCTTTTCCAAAATGCGTACATGCACATTTTGACCGCGCACGAGCGTCCGCAATGCATAAAATCCCTCCACGCTCACACGTGCCGTAACGGTGGCAACCCCCGTGCGCCGCACACGCCAGATCTCAATCCCGCTGTGCACAGCAAGGTTCAGGAACCGTTCCAGCCCCTTACCTTTGATTTCAATGATAACATATCCGGCAACAGAATTCCATATGCCTGTCAACATCAACAGCTCCCAAACAAGAATTCACAAACTTTTCTTATTTTTATCCATCCCTTCATTTACGGCTCGTATTCTGCGCCGCACAACTTTCCCGCAACATACAAACGCTCGGCCGAAAGTTCAAGAAGCGTAAGCCCCTCTCCCGTGATTCGGAGGATACCGCAAGCCGTGTGCAGCCGCACAATGTTTTCACCGCATTCAAAGAGGCCTTTGTGGTTTTCAACCAACATAGCCTCCCTTCCCTGCAGCGTCAGCTTCGGCATGCCGGAAACCGCTTCGGCCGGAAGGTCCAAAGCTTCGGCCACACGGCGTCCCAGCCTGATTTTACGTTTTTTGTTGGACATAGCAAACCGCCCCCATACGGATAAATCATATGCGGGGCGGCGCGGAAAAAGTATGCTTGTTTTATCTCAGGTCAGACATATTTGCGCATGTGCTTAAGCGCGCTTTTTTCAAGGCGGGAAACCTGCGCCTGGCTGATCCCGATCTCGGAGGCAACTTCCATCTGCGTCCTGCCATGGAAAAAACGCAATTCGATAATGCGCCGTTCACGCTCGCCAAGCTTATCCAAGCCACCCTCAATGGCAATCCCATCCAGCCAAAGATCATCCGAACTGCGTTCGTCACGCACTTGATCCATGACGTAGATCGCATCGCCGTCATCGTGATAGATCGGCTCAAACAGGGAAATGGGATCCTGAATCGCATCAAGCGCAAACACCACGTCCTCTTCCTTCATTTCAAGCGCCTTTGCAATCTCGCCGATACTGGGCTCGCGCGCATTCTCCTCCATGAGTTTATTGCGCATCTGCAGCGCTTTGTACGCCGTATCGCGCAGGGAACGGCTTACGCGCATGGCAGTATTATCCCGAAGGTACCGCCGGAGCTCGCCGATAATCATCGGAACGGCATAGGTTGAAAAGCGCACGTCAAGCGCAAGGTTGAAGTTGTCAATCGCTTTAATCAGGCCGATACACCCAACCTGAAACAGATCGTCCATCTGTTCGCCCCGGCCGGAAAACCGCTGAATTACGCTGAGCACAAGGCGCAAATTGCCCTGTATGAATTCTTCCCGCGCGCCGGTGTCCCCCTCCTTGATGCGTACAAGAAGCTCCCTGCTGCGCTTATGCGTCATCATAGGGAGCTTGGATGTATCCATGCCGCAGATATCGACTTTGTTCAACGCCATTCGAGCACCTCCAGGACTTGCGCGCCATGCGCACGCTTTTATCCTAGGATTGCCGGAAGGGCGTTTTGTTATTCTGCTTTTGTGAGTATGCGCACGACCTCGCCCGCAAGGATCAGCCCCGCTGCGGAGGGCACAAAGGAAACGCTTCCCGGCGTTTGCCGCTTGCCCGGGGCAGGTTCAACAGCCGGATTTTGCGGAGTTTTCGCTTCTTCCCGGGAGTACACCACCCGGAGCGCCGGAATCCCCCGTTTTTTCAGTTCCCGCCGCATAACGCGTGCAAGCGGGCAAACCGAGGTTTGATAAATGTCGGCAACCTCGAACGCGGTAGGATCAAGCTTATTGCCGGCTCCCATGCTGCTGATGATGGGAATGCGTTCCGCCGCTGCGCGCTCAATCAGGAGCAGCTTTGACGAGACCGTGTCAATTGCATCCACAACGAAGTCATAACTTGAAAGATCAATTTGCTCCGCTGTGGAAGCATCGTAAAACAAAGGCATCGCAGTTACGTCCGCTTCCGGGTTGATGTCCAGAATGCGCGCGCGCATGACCTCCGCTTTGTTCATTCCGATCGTGGAATGCAGCGCAATCAGCTGCCGGTTGATGTTGCTTTCCGCAACAGCATCCGGGTCGACCAACAGAAGCCGCCCAATGCCTGCCCGGGCAAGCGCTTCCGCTGCAAAAGAGCCAACGCCGCCCACGCCGAACACCGCCACTGATGCACAGCGGAGGCGTTTCACGCCATCTTCTCCCAGCAGAAGCGCCGTCCGAATGAATTGTTCTGAGCCCATGCCTGCCCCCTTGCTGTTTTTCTTCATTATAAAAGGCCGCTCTGCACAGCGCAAGGCGGCCTTTCCGCTTTTTTTGTTAGAACTTTGGAATCACCGCGCCGTCGTAAGTGGCTTCTATATAGTCGCGCACAACGTCGCTTTGAAGCGCTTCAATGAGTGCTTTTGTCTTTTCCGTGTCCTCATTGCCTTCCTTTACCGCAACGATGTTGGCATAGGTTTCAGCAGCAAGGGAATCCTTATCCTCCGCGGCAATCGCGTCTTTCCCAACGGAAAGGCCGCCTTGGATGGCATAGTTGCCGTTGATGACGGCAAGGTCCACATCGCTGAGGGAACGGGTCAGCTGCGCCGCTTCAATTTCGAGGATCTCAAGGTTCTTGGGATTTTCTGCAATGTCGATCTTCGTTGCGGTCATGCCCGCACCCTCCTTGAGCTTGATGAGGCCCTGCGCTTCCAGCAGCAGGAGCGCGCGTGCTTCGTTCGTACCATCGTTCGGGATTGCGATTTTTGCGCCGTCTTCCAGCTCCTCAATGGATGCGGTCTTGCCCGGATAGATGCCAAAGGGCTCATAGTGCACCGCCGCAACGGAAACCAGATGCGTTCCGTTTTCTTCGTTGAAGTTATCCATGTAAGGCTTGTGCTGGAAGAAGTTGGCATCAAGGTCGCCGTCTTCCAGAGCCGTGTTCGGAATCACATAGCCCGTGAACTCAACGATTTTAAGTTCGAAGCCCTTTTCCTTCAGAAGCCCACGAACCTGCTCAAGGATCTCCGCATGCGGAGTCACGGAAGCGCCGACTACGATTGTGCCGGGGTCTGTCTTGGACTTGGAGCAGCCCGCAAAAAGGGCGAGTGCAGCAAGCGCTGCAAGGGTGAGTGCAAGTACCTTTTTCATGTTGTATTCCTCCTGCAATAATATAAAATGCTTTATCTTCTCCGCTTATCAATCCGAGCCGCAATATGCATGCCGACCTCCTGAAACACCTGCACAATCGCAACGAGCAGAGCAAGGGTCACAAGCATTACGTCCGTCTGATAGCGGTGGACGCCATAGTTGACTGCAATCGTGCCGAGGCCGCCGCCGCCCACGAAACCGGCCATTGCAGAATAGCCGAGGATCGTTGTGACGGCAATGGCCGCGCCGACCGTAAGGGATGGCTTTGCCTCCGGAAGCATCACGCGCAGCACAATTTGCATTGGAGATGCGCCCATGGATTGTGCGGCTTCGATCACCCCGCCATCCACCTCTTTAATAGAAGATTCCACCATCCGTGCAATAAAGGGCGCCGAGCCGATCACAAGGGGAACGATGGTTGCCGTGGAGCCCAGCGAGGTGCCGAGAATCGCACGCGTTACCGGCGTAAGCGCAACGAGCAGAATGAGGAACGGCGCGCTGCGCAAGAGGTTAATTACAACGCCAAGCGTGCGGTTGAGCACCGGCATGGGCCGGATGCCGTCTTCCCCACTCACCACCAGCAGCACGCCGAGCGGCAGCCCGATGAGATAAGCAAGCAGCGTGGACATGACCACCATATAAAATGTTTCCAGCGTTCCCTCCAGAAACAGGTTCAGCATCTCCTTAGAGAACATCATCCGTCACCTCCTCGTAATGCACGTTTTGTGCGTTGAGATACGCTTCAATGCGGGAAACCGCGTCTTCCGCCTCCGGCAGCTGCACAATCATCTGCCCGACGGTCTTTCCTTCAATGGCGCGCGTGTTCGCAAACAGGATGTTTACGGGTGCGCCGCAGACAAGCACCATGTTGGCAATAACGGGCTCAAACGGCGTCATGCCATCAAACACAATGCGCAGCATCCGCTGATTTTTTGCCCCGAACGCCGGAGCCTCCGCGCGCTGCTCCCTGCCGGGGAACAACAGCCGGCGTGCCGCCGCGGTCTTCGGGCGGCGGAAGATTTCTTCCACCTTTCCCATCTCAGCCACATGGCTTGCGTCAAGGATGGCCACACGGGAACAGATTTCTTCCACAACGCGCATCTCGTGTGTGATGACGACGATGGTGATTCCGAGACGCTCGTTGATCTCTTTGAGCAACAAAAGGATGGACCGTGTCGTTGTTGGGTCAAGCGCGCTTGTCGCCTCGTCGCACAGGAGCACCTTCGGCTCGTTCGCAAGCGCGCGCGCGATGGCGATACGCTGCTTCTGTCCGCCGGAAAGCTGGGCCGGATAGGCGTTGCGCCTGTCGGAAAGGCCGACAATCTCCAGCAGCTCCAGCGCACGCTTTTCTGCCTCACGCCTGTTTACGCCGGAAAGCAGCAAGGGGAAGCAGATGTTTTCAATCGCCGTGCTCTGCATCAGCAGATTGAACTGTTGAAAGATCATCCCAATGCCGCGCCTAGCCTGCCTGAGCTGCTTTTCCGTTAAGGCGGAAAGCTCCTGCCCATCCACGAAAACGCGCCCTTCCGTTGGTCGCTCCAGCAGGTTCATGCAGCGTACGAGCGTGCTTTTACCCGCGCCGGAAAGCCCGATGATGCCGAAAATCTCTCCTTGGTTGATTGAAAGGTCGATGCCTTCAAGCGCGACGACGTCCCCGTTTTTGCCGGAAAAACGCTTTGTCAGGCCTTCAATACGAATGATTTCCTTTTGATCCATAAACACCTCGGATAAAGCATAATAAAAAGGGCGGCGAGCTGTGCTCACCGCCCAATGTAATCTACGGAAACGCTCCGTTACATTTGCAGCCACACCAACCCGCTTTGGGCAACGCACTGAGAGCCGCACATCATGGACATGCAGCTCATGGGCATCATCATGGTCGCAAACACGGAATCCATTTGGAAACTCCTTTGTTACAGCAATAAAACACGATTATAGTAACGCATAGCCCGCGCTTTGTCAACGCCTAATTTCTTGGTTTTTCTGTGCAAGCCGGATCCTTTGCCTGGGCTTGACCGCAGCACAGCTGCGTAGTATAGTATCTGAAAGCGCGTTCTGTGAACGCATTCATGGTAGGCGAACACTGCTCTTTTGCTTGCATTGGCGCTTCCTGTTCTGAAGGCCGCGCGCAGTAAAACGGCTTGAAATGGAGTCAATCGGAATGGCTTTTTTCGGAAAGGTTTTGAATCAGCAGCTTGTGCTGCTCCTGCTGGTTCTCGTTGGGCTTATTGTAAAGAAACTCAGAATCCTCAATCGCGAATCCGAGAAAGCGGTATCGAGCCTCCTTGTCAATGTGCTGCTCCCCTGCAACATCATCCAATCCTTTCTGGGGGAAATTACAATTTCGGCTGAATTTGTCAAAAGCTGCATCCTTGCCGTTTTGATTGCAGCCTGTATACAAATTGTTTCCGTTTTTGCCAGTAAACTGCTGTTTCACCGCTTTTCGCAAGAAAAGCAGGCGATTCTCCGCTATGGGCTCATTTGCTCAAACTCAAGCTTTGTTGGCATGCCGATTGCAGAAACGCTTTATGGCAGCCTCGGTGTACTTTATACTTCGCTCTTCCAAATTCCCATTCGCTTTACGATGTGGACCGCAGGCCTCTCGCTTTTCACAAACGTAAACAAAAAAGATGCGTTTAAAAAGTTGGCGACGCATCCATGTATCGTCTCAATTTTTATCGGCATCGTATTGATGCTCACGCGCGTCGAGCTTCTTCCAAAATTTCTTGGCGACACGGTTTACAGCATCAGCAAGACCACTGTGCCCATCTCCATGATTACAGTTGGTTCCATTATGGCGGATGCGGATGTGAAATCCCTGTTTTCAAAGTCGATTCTCTATTATACCGCTGTCCGCCTCATTGCGTTTCCGCTTTTGGTATACGGTGCTTTAAAGCTGCTTCACACAGAAGCACTTTTGGTCAACATCGCTGTGATTATGACTGCAATGCCCGCCGGCGCCTCCACCTCTATCCTTGCAGAAAAATACGACGGGGATGCGCAATATGCGGCACAGCTCACGTTTGTATCAACGCTTTGTTCAATCGTTACCATCCCGGTCATCAGCCTGTTGTTCACATAAAAATATGGCCCGGTTCAGCAACCGGGCTTTTTTCATATGTGATCCTCGCCTTTATACTTCCGATATGTAGCCATGCCGCCGCGAATGTGCCGCTCCTCTTTATTTTTGTTCAGAATTGCCCGCACCTCTTTTGCAAGCATCGGATCGAGCTGCCGCAAGCGCGTTTGCATGTCCTGATGTACTGTGGATTTGCTGATGCCGAATTCCCGCGCGGCGGCCCGCACCGTGGATTCATGCTCTATGATATATTCGGCAAGAGACAAAACGCGTTCCTCGATATAAGCGTACATAAAACACCCCCGAACAAGCTTTGTACAGCTTATGAAGGCGTTTCACGAAACATGACTAATCCGAACGTTCTCTTTCGCAGGCAGCGCACGCATATACCGCCGCCGCGCCCGCTTCGCGCAAAGCGCGCGCACATTCGGAAAGCGTCGCGCCGGTCGTGCGCACATCATCAATGAGCAGCAAGCGCATTCCCTTGGCCTCGGGGGACGCCGCAAACGCGCCGCGCAAATTCCGGGCGCGCCGCCTCGCATTCAGCGAGGTTTGCGTTTTTGTGTTGCGTGTGCGCCGGATCAGCTCCTCACGCACCGGAACCCCTATGCGCTCCGACAGCGCCTCCGCAAGAAGTGCGCTCTGATTGTATCCCCGCCTGCGCAGACGGCGCTTATGCAGCGGAACGGGTATGATCGCTTCAAAGGTCCAGTCTGCCGGAAGCTCTAAAAATGAAATGAAAAACGGCGCCAGATACCGCGCGTTGCCATACTTCAGGCGATGGACGGCAATTGCAGTTTCCTCGCTGTAAATCAACCCCGCCGCGAAGCCGTCCGCAAAGCGCAGCGCCGGCGGCAATGTGCAGCGCCTGATCCCCGCAGCACAGGAAGCGCAAAGCCTCTCTTCATTCACACACGCTTCCTCTCCGCATATGCAGCAGGCGACATTCTCCGGATACAGCAGCGAAAGGAACGCCTCAAGTAATCCGTTCATCCGGCAACTCCGATCAACGGCGCAAGCTCCCGCAGGAATGTGCCGAGCGCACTATAGCGTTTCTTTACCTGCGCGTTTGCAGCCATATCATAAATGCAGCGGCTGCGTCCCAAAAGATAGACCTGTTCGCGCGCACGCGTTACCGCTGTGTAAAGCAGGTTGCGCGTCATCAGGGAAGGAGCGCCGCCCACAAGAGGCATTACAACAATCGGGAACTCGCTTCCCTGGCTTTTATGCACCGTAACGGCATATGCGAGCGCAAGTTCGTCGAGCATGGTGAAATCATAAACCGCCGCACGCTCGTCATCAAACAGCACCTCAACCTCCTGCTCCACTGGATCGATGCGCATGATGGTGCCCAAATCTCCGTTGAACGTACCAATTCCTTCCTCCGCCATGCCGTTATAGCGCGCTTTTTTCCAGCCGATCTTATAATTGTTTTTGACCTGCATCACCTTATCGCCTTCGCGGAAGGTGACATCCCCCTGCCTGCGCTCCCGTTTTTGCCGGGAAGGCGGGTTAACCGCCGCTTGAATGCGTGCATTGAGCGCGTATACGCCGAGCGGCCCCTTCTTCATCGGCACGAGCACCTGCACATCCTTGCGCGGGTCCTGCGTCAGCAGCCGTCCCACGCGCCCCATGCAAAGCCCGACCACACGACGCGCCACATCCTCTGCCGCGGCAATTTCTTCAAACAGGAAATCCTCCGTGCCGGAGGTCAGCTCCGGCGGCTGTCCGTTATTGATGCGGTGCGCGTTTTCAACAATCATACCGCGCTCGGCCTGGCGGAAAATATCCGTTAGACGCATGACAGGCACCGTTTCGCTTTCGATGATGTCCCGAAGCACATTCCCGGCCCCCACGGGCGGAAGCTGATCCGCGTCTCCCACCATCAAAAGCCGCGTGTTTGAGCCAACCGCGCGCAGCAGCGCATGCATCAGCTGCACATCCACCATGGACATTTCATCTACAATAATCAAATCAGTTTCTATCGGGTTCTCTTCATCCCGCAGGAACCCCTCGCCGTCGTAACCATATTCCAGCAGGCGGTGAATGGTGCGTGCGGACACGCCGGTCGCCTCCGTCATGCGTTTTGCCGCGCGGCCCGTCGGTGCGCACAGCTCACAGGAAAGCCCCATATTTTGCATGATGCGGATGATAAAACGCAGAATTGTGGTCTTCCCTGTGCCCGGGCCGCCGGTAATGACAAGCGCGCCGCTTGTGAGCGCACGAACGACCGCCTCACGCTGTTGTGGCGCAAGGGAAATCGCAAGCTCACGTTCCAGAAGCGTTACCTGCTTCTCCGGATCCAGGAACAGGAGCGGCGATGGCGTATTCACCACCTGCAGGAGGCGTCTTGCGCAGTCGCTCTCAAGGAAATGCATCCGCGGAAGGAATACGCTGTCCACGCCCCCCACCGTTTGGTAAACGACCTCGTTTCCAATGATAAGCTCATCCAAAGCCCGTTCTGTGGGCAAGAGTTCCACGCCCAACAGGCGTTCGCTGGCTGCAATTCGGAGAAGGATGTCCCTTGGCAGATAGGTGTGTCCTTCCTGCCGCGCCCACTGCAGCGTATATTTCAGCCCGGCTTTCAGCCGAAAGGCCGAATCGCGTTCCACACCTGCGTTTTGCGCAAGTTTGTCTGCCGTAAGGAATCCAATGCCCTCAATATCATCAATAAGCCGGTACGGATTCTCCCGGATCTTTGCCAAACAAAGGGCACCATACGCCTTATAGAGCTTCATCGCCTGCGAAACCGTGACCCCAAATTCCTGTAAGGCAAGCATGATATCCCGCATATCGCGCTGCGCCGCAAAGGATTCCGCGATCTTTGCCGCGCGCAGGCGGCCGATTCCCGGAACCTCCGTAAGGCGCTGGGGCTCGTTTTCCAGCACCGCAAGCGTATCCGTGCCAAACGTGTTTACGATTTCCCGTGCCGTGCTTTCCCCTACGCCGCGGATCAGACCGCTGCCAAGATAATTAACAAGTGCACTCAGCGTAGCAGGCGCAAGCGTGCGGCAGCCTTGCGCGCGGAGCTGTCGGCCATAGGTTGGGTGCTCCGTCCATGTGCCCGTGATTTCAATCCGTTCGCCTACGCTTGCAAGCGGGAGCGCGCCTACTGCCGTGATTTCGTCCCCGGTTGCATCCACCAGTTCCAGCACGGTGTATCCATTTTCCTCATTGCGAAATATGATGCTTTTTACAGTACCTTTAATTTCTTCCATAGGAAGGCCTTTCATTTTGCTGCGCCAATTCGTTTAATTTTACCATGCGGCATGCCGGTGAAGCAATATAATGACGAAGCGGCACATAAGATAAAGCATCATTTCATCAATTGGAGGGGATTGCCTTGCGTATCTTCGTTATCACAAAACGCACGCTCGTGATCGCGGCTATCGTTCTTATTGCCGTAATTGCAGCCGTGATCATCGCCATCGCCGTTTCGGACGGCAATGCCACCGCAGCGGGCAGCATGGCGGTGGTGGAGGAATACGAACTGGAGGTGCTCGCCGGGAAAAAGCGTGAGTTGCCCGTCTACAGCGTGGAGCGAGACGACAAAAAAATCGCCCTGACCATCGATGCTGCCTGGGAAGATGACAAAACAGACTTCATTCTTGAAACGCTAAAAAGCTACAACGTGAAAGCTACCTTCTTTCTTTGCGGATTCTGGGTAGAAAAATATCCGGAGAAGGTCAAGGCCATTTACGATGCAGGCCATGAGCTCGGAAACCATACAGCGACGCACCCGCACATGAACAAGCTTTCCGCCGCACAAATGCAAAAAGAAATCGAGGATTTTGAAGCGATGATGGTGAAGATCACCGGAGAAAAGACCAAGGTGTTCCGTGCTCCTTACGGTGAATATAACGATTCCGTCATCACAACGGTACGCTCCCTCGGTTATGAGGTACTTCAGTGGGACCTTGATACCGTGGACATGAAATGGAAGCCTGTATTCAGTATGGTTGTTGGTATGCGGCAGAATGAACAAATCTAGCACATACTTACTTTAAACCTTCACATCATTAGTTTACTATGAGAATTTAGGTATCGCCTTACATTAAAACCACTCTCTCTATTGCCATCTGTACGCAAAGAATAAGGTAAACGTGATACAAGCGCGAGCGGATTCCTCCGTTCGCGCTTGTGTTCCGTAAGTATCCTCGTTCTGTTCAAAACTATGCTACAGTTCACAGATCCCGCAGCAACTTGTTTTATTTCCTTGCGATGTATTCAATTTCCCGTTTTGAAGCTTTATCCGCTACGAATCAGCCCGGCACCGCTCAATAAAGTTTGTAAATATCTTTGCATGCTCTTCACAAACAGCGCAGAGCGATTCAGGGTGCCACTGCACGCCCAGGATCCTTCCATCTTCGCTTTCCACCGCCTCAATAATTCCATCCGGCGCGGTCGCTGCAACCCGGAGTCCATCAGCGATCTCCCTAACAGCCTGATGATGGTAGCTGTTCACATACATCTCTGTTTTTCCAACAATGTTGCACAAATTACTATCCTGCATTATAGAGATGCTGTGCGTCATTTCACCGCGCGCAGCCGAGTCCTGATAATGGCATATTTCATTTGCAGTTTGGGAAGGAATATCCTGATACAGCTTTCCTCCTAAGCTGACATTCAAAATCTGAATGCCGCGGCAGATTGCAAGAATGGGTTTCCCCTGTTGGATCGCGGCATGAATCATTGCAGATTCGTAAATATCATTTCTTCGGAACGTGCGCGTCACCTTCGGATGCGGTTGTTCCCCATAGGAAAGCGGTGCCACATCCGCGCCGCCGGGAATGATGATTCCATCCACAAGCGATACAAGCGTTTCTGCGGGCTCTTTCAGATTCACCGGAAGCTGAACCGGAATGCCCCCAGCTTCAATCACAGCATTAACATAGTTTGCCCCGGATGCAAAGTTGTTATCTTTCGCCATAAACTGGCTGGTAATACCAATCAATGGTTTCATTTTTTATCACACCTTCCTGCGTCTTTCAAATATTTCTGCAATTCGCGCGCCAAGTAAAACAGCAACGCAGCTCCGTAGCCCGTTGCCCCGCTTGCGCTGAATGCGGGCGGTTCTGTACGGAAGTTGACACCGGCCATATCAATATGAAGCCAAGGTTTCTTCTCCGTAAATTCCTGCAAAAACAGTCCGGCGAGAATACACCCTCCCCCATCCGTCGTTGCGCCGGAAGCATTTTTAATATCCGCTACGCTGGAGTTTAAGCAAACGCGCATCTCCTCGTCCGCATCCAACCGCCATACTTTTTCGCTGGAGCAATAAGCGGCCTGCCTCAGTGCTGCATACAGCACATCGTCATTGGTTATGACAGCAGAGCTGTATTTTCCCACTGCCGCCTTTGCCGCTCCGGTAAGCGTGGCTATGTCCACAAGAATATCGCACCGTTCTTTGCGAATTGCATATGTAATCGCATCGGCCAGCGTCAGCCTCCCTTCTGCATCGGTATTGGTTACCTCAATGCTTTTTCCCGCCATTGAACCGATGATGTCGCCAGGCGCATAGGAATCATAGGAAAGCTTGTTTTCACAGGCTGCAATAACACCCACAACGTTGACCGGAAGCTTTTGATTCGCAATTGCGCTCATCGCTCCAATTACAGCCGCAGCGCCCCCCATGTCATCAAACATGTTTTTCATATTGGCATTGCTCTTCAAGCTATATCCGCCGCTGTCATACACAATTCCTTTGCCGACATAGCCAATAATTGGCGCGTCACCACCTTGCAAATATCGCATGACAATGAGAACAGGTGGTGTGTTTTTTGCACCGCGCGCTACAGCGAGAAAGCTCTCCATTCCAAGTGCTTCAATTTCTGCTTGATCCAATACTTCCGTTGTGAAACCGCATTTCGCCCCCAGTTTGGCCGCATCTTCTCCCAAGCTGTGTGGCGTTTGGACACTTGCAGGCTGATTGCACAGCATTCGGGCGAGCACCGTGCCCTGCGCGCAGTCCATCCCAGCCTGCATATAGGGCTGAAGCCCTGCATGTTCTGTTACAAAGTAAACCTCTTCATACGCCTTAATGTTTGGGTTCGTTTTGCGCCCGATATTGGCATAATTAACCAATGCCGGAAGGCGGCAAGCCGTCTCAAATAAAGCGGCATCCTCACACAGTGCAGGCAGGTTGTCCAGCGCAACGGCGACCTCTTTGGCCCCGCCCTCTTTGCAAACACGCAGCGCCCTTGCCATGTTGAGATATAGCTTGCGCGGAATGATCGGAAGTTCTCCCAAACCTAAAAGAACGATCTGAATCAAATTCCCCGCAACGGGAACAGTAATTGCCTTAATTTCTCCAAGGTTGGCCTTGAAACACTGTTCCAACGCAAGATCGATTGCATAGTCCAGCTCTTTTCCAATGGAAACGGTGCGCGCAGCCGGGCATGTAACCGGCAGGATGTATGCATCTGCGGCGGGAAATGTTTTGCAAATCGTTTGCTTCATTTTGCTTCGACTTCCTTGCGGTATTAGGCAGCCTCTTCCTCATTTGCAAGCACGAAATGATCCTTTTCCAGTTCCATCCATTCCGGAGCGTCATTTTCATAGTGGTGGCAGGAGGGATCATAGGTCAGAACAGTTCTTTCTCTCTCTACCAGTGGATCCGGCTGCGGGATTGCGGAAAGCAGTGCTTTGGTATAAGGGTGCAGCGGATGCTCGAAAAGCTGCTCCGTTTTTGCAAGCTCTACAAGCCGTCCCTTATGGATCACCGCCAATCGGTTTGTAATATACCGCATCACAGACAAATCGTGCGCGATGAACAAATAGGTCAGCCCATATTCTGCCTGTAAGTCTGCCAAAAGGTTTAGCACCTGCGCTCGAATCGATACATCCAATGCCGAAATCGGTTCATCTGCAATGATGAGCTCTGGCTGCATTACAAGCACGCGGGCAATTCCAATGCGCTGCCTCTGGCCGCCGGAAAACTCATGCGGAAAACGCGTTGCGAATTCCGGAGGAAGCCCCACGTCCATCAACGCTTTGCTTACAATCCGCTTGCGGTCCTCTTCCGAAGAAAAGTTGTTCAGATTATGCAGCCCCTCCGAAACGATATAATCCACCTTTGCGCGTTCATTCAAGGAAGCCATCGGATCCTGGAATATCATCTGGATCTTATGAACAATCTCGCGATCAAGCTCCTTGCTGATCCTGCCGCTGATCTTTTCTCCCCGATAGCGGATCTCACCGGACGCTGCCTCATTAATGTCAAAACTGACCCCTTTTATCGCTTCAAATGCTTTTTTCCCTTTTCCGAACACAACGTGCAGATCTTTGACTTCCAGCAGTTTTTCCCGTGTCTGTTCAGCCATTTTCCTGCGCCTCCTGTATCGGGCGGATCCATCTTCGGAGCACGCGGATCCAACAGCCAGGTTTTGGCATAATGCGTTGGAGAAACCTCAAAATACGGCGGCCGTATCAGGAAATCTATATTGAGAGCCTGCGGGTTGCGGGGCGCAAACGCATCTCCCTCAATTTCTTTGAAAAGATTCGGCGGCGTTCCCTTGATCGAATAAAGCGGTTCCCCCTTGATGCCCAGCTGCGGGAGGGAGGATAGCAGCGCCCATGTGTACGGATGTTTCGCATTATAGAAGATTTCGTCACAGGTACCGATTTCTATGATGTCTCCTGCATGCTTAAAAGTTTCTTGTACATAGTTCTCCTCCTCAGATTAATTTGTTTAAGGAAACGACATATACCCGGCGAAACACTCGCCGTATTTCTTCACCCTCTATACATGCGAAAACCGTGCCAACTCATACATTTTGAAGTTTTTATTCCAATTCTTCATTTTATATAAATATTGCATTCAATTAATTCATGTAAATTCAGTATTTTTGCTTTTTCTATATGTTTTTGTATCGGCTATGCGCTTATGCCAAATAGAAATTATTATGTCTTACCGTCAAAATTACTGTTTGCATCAAAATAAATTGGATGTTTCATCCCATTTATCCAAAATTGGGCTCCAATTACATTTCTTCAAACGGACGTATATGTTCAGCATACTGGTACATCTGTTCAAAGAAAGCTCTGCCTTTGGGAGTTAAGGCAGTGCCTCCACGCCCGATTTGCCTTACTAAAATCCCCTTGTGTTCCAAGGTTTCCAATTGACGCCGCAGTGTATATTCGCTCACACAGTTTCCCTGTTCTTTCAGTTTTTGAATCAAAGCAAGACCTTCCTAAGGACTCCTTATATAATATAGAAAGGATGGCGCAATCCAGCTCTGGAAGCATTGCGCTACTTTGTGACACGCTTGCGGCAATATGTTTCGGCAACGGGTTTTCAAATCCACGCATCATTACGTAATAATCTGCCGTATTCTGAAGCTCCCGAACGTTGCCAGGCCAATCATAGCGCGTAAGGATTTCTGCAATATCAGACGGGATATTTGACAATCCTGTAATTGGAAGTAATCCCCTTAATGAGTTAACTTCTCTTATCGATTCAAGTAATTACCTTGCTTCGTCTAATCTCAGGTTTTAGCTTAGCAGGCACTTGCTTTAACTTTCCTCATATTCCAAATTTCATCCTGCAAGAAAAACCACCGGCTGCATGCCGATGGTTTTTCTTTCTTGTTGTCCGTATACAAAACCTGCGAATTCCTTGCTCATCCCAGGCATTTTACTGCAGCAAAGCAATTTAATCAAACAAAGAATATCGCAAGCTTGTATGAAATTTTAAACGTAAAGTCCTTCCGGCACAGCGTCGGATTCAATTCGTATAAGTGCTGACTTCAGCGCCAAGGCGCTTTGCAGCCTGAATGTAAGCATTTACGAGCAGGAAGGGGTTCAAATGTCCTTCGCAGGGAGAAACAATTGCTCCCAGGATGTCATGTCTTAAAATGGGCTCGATCTCCTGAACTTCCTTCTGGGAGACGATCCGGACATCAGGATGGCCAAGGCATACGCCACTTGTATGGTTTTCTCGGCAGCGCGCACTGATTCACTGTGGCATTGCCATTGAACCCGGCCGTTCGATCGGCATCTATCTCAAGGACATGATGACCTGATCTAAACCCTGTTTTAAAGAGCGCGGCTGCAATATTGCAGCCGCACAAAAGTTTGATTTTCATTATCCCTGTGTCCCGTTTTCGTTTAAATCCAGCCCCTTTTTCTTGAGGAATATGCGGTAATCTTCCGCTGTCATCACGGTATCCTCATTGCTCGGATAATAACACCCAAACCAATATTGATATGCCGTAAGGCATCCCTTTTCATGCACGCGCGCCATTGCTTTTGCCGCAAACTCCGTGCCATATTGCCGCAGGAGCATTTTTTCCAATTGTGCGCAGCGGGCATCGTTTGCAACGAACTGGGGCGTCCCGCACTTTGCAAGATGATGCGGATACAGTTCTTCCATCCCCATATCATGATACGTTTCCCGATGCACAATTACATCGTACGAATACTTGCGGGAGCGTTGGCCGTTTGAGCGCGGGTATCCCAGCGTAAGCATAAAAGCGGGCACCACATGCTCCGGCAATTTCAAAAGTTCCGACACTTCATCCGCCCGATCCACCACGTTTCCATTATAGCAACTGCATAATCCCTCCGCCTCTGCCGCAAGCACAAGGGTTTGTGCGCTGATGGAAGCGTCTACAATTCCCATCCAAAGCGTGCATATGGCGTAATCCTGCCCGTATGGTGCACCTTCATATTCAGCAATTCTGCGCATCCGACGCCCATCGATGCAAAACATCAGGTTAACCGGCGCATGGGCAATGAACCGCTGATTTCGTGAAATACGCGCAAGCGCTTCCTTTTTTTCCGGCTCCGAAATCTCTATGATGGAGATCCGTTGAAACCCGCCTGCACTCGGCGCGGAGCAGGCTGCGCCATAGAGCCGCGCCATCACCTCTTCAGGGATTGGATCGGGTTTGAAAGACCGGCAGGTACGCCGGTCTTTCAAGAGCTTATAAAAATCGATTCGCTCAGCCATTTTCATATCCTTTCGGCAATGCAACGGATTTCAGTACATGCAGCCCGTTCCGATAGCCCATAGAAATGATATGTTCGCAATAGCGTATGCCATTGCGGAGCGGTTCAATGACCATAATGGGGCAGTTCCGCGCCTGCAGCTTTTCACGGAGCGAATCGATCATGCAGTGCATGGCGGTGCAGCCTAAGCATACCGCCCCCGCCCGCTCGGTTTCATACAGCGCGCAGCACACATCTGCAACGCGCTCTGCCAAGGCTTCCGGATCGCTCTGCAGCTCCAAAGCCCCCAACTCAACCGGCACAATTGCCGCGATGCGCTCAGAAATCCCCAACATCCTTGCCTTGCGTTCCTCGCTCAAAATCCCAAAACGATCCGTTGTAATTATGGCAACCCGTTCGGCAAGGGAAAGCGCCGTCATCATTGCCGGAACATAGCCGCCGAACACGGGGATAGAAAGCAGTTCGCGGCATTCATATACCCCTGGGTCATCAAAGCAATTGACGAATACGCCGTCAACCCCCTCCCGTTCTGCCTGAATCGCTGACGCGATGATCTGAGGCTTGTTAAATGCCGCGTGCAGATCGCATTCCACGGATGGAAACCCTTTTGCCATGCGCGCAAAGTCGATCTCAGTGTCCGGACGCAGGCTCTCCCGGATGTACTGCTCGTTTGTCCTCAGCCGGTCGGAATTCTTTACAACCGCGTCAATGATTTTAATCCTCATGTTATTTTCCCATTGACTTCCAGTCCACATCGTACCCAAAGCTGCGCGGGCCAAAAACCTCAAGCCCCTTTTCAGTAGTCCATTCCGCGGGTGCAGGCAGGATAATGACCGAAACAGATTCCCCCTCCTGAGCAAACGGGTTCAGCTGCGGTTCCTTCGCATCGTCGTTAAATACGCAGATGAGGTCCGGCACGGTGATATAATATTCCCCGTTTTTCCAGAGAATGATATTCTCGTTTTGGTACCAGATTTTGTATTCATTGCCTGCAAATTCACCACTGCCATCGATGATCATAGTGCCCACGGTGTAGCCTTCCTCTGTTCCCCAGTCGTTCCTGCGAACCTTTCCGCGCAGCGCTTCGAAGCCCTCCCCCGCCTTTGCAACGGCTTCTGCATAATCCTGTCCTGCCGCAAGCGCGGAGCGATAGGCATGCCCAATCTGTTTGGTGTAGGAAATTGCGCCGCGGATGACGGACTTTCCGATTACCTCAGCAGTGTTTGCATGGTCGCATACTGCGGTGGTATTCTGGCTTGCAACTGCAAACGCGCGCACGATCGCTTCTGCGCGATAGTCGTTCACAACATCCTTCACGATGAGGCTTTCACCGAACTTGTTCACAACGGACATGGGCGTAATCGGCACATCATGAAGATAGAAGGTAGAATGCTGCAAACAGGGAACCGAGCGGCCAGCCGGGTCGCCATCCACAAGAACCTTATCTCCCATAGCCGCGCAGAAAAGCGCTTTTGCAGTGTTTCCGGCGCCGATCTCTGTGGAAATCACGGCCTTGACCGGCTTTCCCAGGTACGCTTCCATGTTTTCAAGCGCCTTGATATGATAGGTGTCCTCGTATACCGGCAGCCCCTCATACTTTTTGCGTTCTTCCTCACTCAAAGGGGAGATTGCGCCACAGGAATATGGGCAAACGACGATATCCTCCGCTTCAAGCTCATCAAAAGAAGCAAGCTTAAAGGTTTTTCCTTTGCTGATCGCAAGGTCGATAAACTCAATTCCCTTCGTAAGGCTTCCGCCGCCGCCTGTACCCAGAATGGCGCCACCGTAAAGGATATCCATAATGTCTTCTCTGTTCAAAACTTTCATAAATGCTCCTCTCTCCGTTGCGCTGCCACATGGCAGCCGTAATTTTCTTGGTTCAGACGGTCAGGAAACAACCGCCTTCAAAAGCGCGGGCAGTACCACCCGCGGCACAAACACCTGCTTGCCGGATGCAGCTTGGATCAGCTCGCCCAGCTCTTCCGTGAACCCCATGCAATCCGCCATCAGCATGTCTACGCCACTATCGCGGAATGAGGCTGCAGCCGCTTCAATTTCCTCCCTCGGGCCATATGGGGATGCCGCGCAGATGCGCGGAGAAAACTCGCTGTAATACGCCATGGAAGCTTCAATTTGTCCAGATTTCGGCACAATTGCCCCCAGCCGCTTTACGCCCATTGCCCGGAACAGCGAAAAAAGGATTTTCTCCGGAATAAAAACAGGCATACGCATCTCCGGAATGTCAAAATGGCCGGTGCAGAAGACCAATGCTGCGGCGGACCCACTTTGCTCAGCTTCCAGCAGGCGTTCGTTTACAAGGCGAATCGCGTTGCGCTCTGCAAGGCGCACCTCCCGCCCCGTGCGCAGCGAGGTGACGATAAACAGCTCGCCGCCTTCGGGGGCAAGCATCTTCGCTTCCGCCTCACTCATTCCGTCCAGAATTCCACGCAGTTCCACATCGCAGGCCTGTGCAAGCATACGATATACATCGTGCGTTTGAGGGTCAACAGGGCTTTGCCCCATTGTGACAACCGTTATCTTTTTCCGCATGTATTCTCCCCTTGCCGCTCGGTAAAATGGATGCAGGAAACATAATGTGCCTCATTCAGGTAAACCGGCTCTGGAGTCCAGCTTTTACAGGCTTCGCATGCTTCTGCACAGCGGGTATGGAATGCGCAGCCTGAAGGCGGGTTGATCGGGCTTGGAATTGCGCCTTCCAGCGTAGTCAGCTGATCCATTCCCAGCTTTTCAAACTTGGGGATGGCGTTGAACAACGCCTTGGTATATGGATGCTGCGGGTTGCGAAATACCTCTGCCGCAGGACCGAACTCCGCAATTTTCCCAAGATACATCACAGCAATTTTATTGGCCATTTGGCTCACGACGCCAAGGTCATGCGAGATCAGGATATTCGTGAGTTGGAATTTTTCCTTCAGTTCCCGCAGCAGCTCCAATATCTGCGCCTGAGAAAACACATCGATGGAAGAGGTCGGTTCATCCAGCACCACCAGTTTGGGGTTAGATGCAAGCGAGCGGGCGATTGCAATGCGCTGCCGTTCGCCGCCGGAGAATTCGTGCGGATATTTGTATGCATCATCCCGGCTAAGGCCTACCATCTCCAACAATTGCCCAACGCGCGCAAGGCGTTCCTGCCCGCGCAGTTTCTCGTATGCGTCCAACGGCTCAGCCACGATCTCTTTCACAAGCCAACGTGGATTCAGAGACCAGTACGGGTCTTGGAACACAATCTGCACATTCTTTTTAAATGCATTGCGGTTTTTGCGTTCATCCGAAAACACATCCTTGCCGTCAAAATACACCTTTCCGGCCGTTGGATCATAAAGGTTCAGGATCGTATTAACCAATGTGGATTTTCCGCATCCGCTTTCGCCAACAATGCCCAACACCTCACCTTTGTTCAGGGTAAAGCTTACGCCATCCACGGCCTTGAGGCTCAGCTTTTTGTTCTTTTTCTTAACGTCAAAATATTTTTTAAGGTGCTCTACACGCAGCAGCTCCTCGCCCGTTTCAGCCTCCGCAGCGGGAGCGGTATGCAGCCGTGCGGCCTCCACCAACATGCGCGTGTATGCTTGGTCGGGCGCATGGATGATTCGCTCCGTTTCACCTTCCTCGATGATGCGTCCTTCATGAAGGATGCCGATTCTGTCGCAGAACGCGGAAACAAGGCTCATGTTGTTGGCAATGAAGAGCACCGTAATGCCCAGCGTTTCCTGCAGCTCTTTCAGCAGCTTGAGGATGCTCGCCTGAATGGTTACGTCAAGGTTGCGCGTGGGTTCGTCCGCAATAAGAAACCCTGCGCCGCAGCAAAGGGCAAGCGCGATGATGATGCGCTGCCGTTGGCCGCCGGAAAGCTGGTGCGGATATTTTTTCAGCGTGCTCTCCGCATCCACCAGCTTCACCAAGTCCAACACCTTATACGCATACGCAAGCGCTTCCTTGCCGGTAAGCCCCCGGTTCGTGCGGATCACATCATCCAACATCTGGCCAACGGTAAACACGGGGTTCAGGCAGGACATGGGGTCCTGGAAGATCATCGCTATCTTTTTGCCGCGCACACTTGCCTGCATCCTGCGTTGGCTGTAGGTAAGGATGTCCTCCCCGTCCAACAGGATTGAGCCCTTTGTGATTTCGCCGGGCGGGCATTGCAGCAGTTTCAGGATCGTAAGCGCAAGGACGGTTTTTCCCTGCCCGCTTTCGCCAACAATGCCGTATGTCGTGCCCTTTTCAATGGCGATATGGTCGATGTTCAGAACTTCCTTAATGCCTTCGGCCGTCTTATGCCTGACCTGCAGGCCATTCACTTCAAAATAGCTCACGGATGCCCCTCCTCATTTCTTACGCGTTTTGGGGTCAAGGATCTCACGCACGCCATCGCCCAGCAAATTGAATGCGAGCACGGTTATGAAGATGGCGATGCCCGGGAACACGCTATACCACCAAATGTCTGGGAAATAGTTGCGCGAGGTGCTGATCATCAGGCCCCATTCCGGCGAAGGCGCCTGCGCGCCAAGGCCGAGATAGCTCAGGGATGCAATGGTAAGAATCACACCGCCCATATCCATGGACGCCTGTACCACCACGGGCGAGATCGTGTTGGGGATAATATGTTTAGCAACAATCTTCCACTTGGGCGTGCCAATCGTCTCCGCAGCCTGAATGAATTTGCGTTCTTTCAGCGAGATTGCCTGCCCGCGCACAATGCGCGTATACCAAGGCCACCATGCAAGCGCGATGGCAAGAATCGCATTGTTCAGGCTTGGCCCCAACATGGACACAAGCAAGATTGCCAGGAGCATCGGCGGAAAACTCAGGAAAATATCCGTGATGCGCATGATTATCTCGTCTACCGCGCCGCCAAATGTGCCTGCGACTGCGCCAAGCGGCACGCCGATGATCAATGATAGGGCTACTGCAAGCACAGCCGTGCTGAGGGAGATTCTCGTTCCGTACAGGACGCGGCTGAACACATCGCGTCCAAGCTCATCCGTCCCGAACAGGTGCGCTGACGAAGGCGCCTGAAATTTTTCCGAAAGGTTCGTTTTATCCGCAATGTCCTGCGGATAAGGAACGATTGCAGGCGCAAGCAGAGCAAGGATCAAAATCAGGATCAGCGCAATGACCGCCGCCATGGTAAGCGCGTTCCTGCGCAGCATGAAAATCATGTCCCGCAGCTCTTTCAGTTTCGGCCGAAGAATGTCTTTCATTTTTTGATTCATGTTGCCCTCCTTACAGCCGGATGCGCGGGTCAAGCGCAATAATGATATCCGCAATCAGGTTAAGGATTACATAGAAGATTGCGGAGATAATCGCAATGCCCATAATCGCCGGATAATCCAGCGTCGTAACCGATTTGCTGACGTAGCTTCCCAAGCCTGGCCAACTGAAAATAGTTTCCGTCAGGAATGTATTGGTCAGCGAATAGCCCATGGACAATGCAACCACCGTTGCAGTAGCGCCCAAAGAATTCTTCAGTGCATAGCGCCAAAGCACCTTGCCCTCCCGGATGCCATAGGATTTTGAAGCGGTGATGTAGTCCTCATTGAGGATTTCAAGCAGCGCGGAACGCGTCATGCGCGCGACAAGGCCAATTGGATAAAGCGCAATGGTAAAGCCGGGCATAATGATATGCACAAAGGCGTCTCCCAAGAGTTCCCAGGAGCCGGTCAGAATGCAGTCGATAATAAGCATGCCTGTAACGTTTGGTATTTCGTAAAGCAGCGATGCGTTGATGCTCATGCGCCCGCCAAGCGGAAGCCAGTTGAGAATGCGGTAAAAGACCAGCTGAAACACCATTGCCACCCAGAATGTTGGCAGTGAAACCGCGCCGATTGAGAAGAAGCGGGTGGCATGGTCCAGCATTTTCCCGTTTTTCTTCGCGGAATAAATTCCCATTGGTATGCCCACAAACAGTGCAAACAGGAAGCCCACCAGCACCAGTTCCATCGTTGCGGGGAAATAGCTCGCAAGTTCCTTTGTAATGAGTTCCTTCGTGCGCAGCGAGCGTCCAAGATCGCCCGAAAGAAGATCCTTCAAATAGTTCACATACTGCGTTGCCAACGGCTTATCCAGCCCAAGCTCGGCAATGGCCTGCTGCCGCTGTTCTTCCGTTGCACGTTCGCCAGCCCATTTGCCGGCTACATCCGAAGGGACGACGCGCGTGATGAAGAACGTAATGGTGACTACGCCCAACAGCACAATGAGGCCGTTCAGTAGTCGTTTTATAATATATTTTCCCATAGGTTCAGCGTTCTCCTTTGTCTTACAGGGGGAGCGGCAGCTCCCCCTGCCGATGTGCGTTATACCCTGGAAACGGGCAACTTACTTATGTGTAATGCTGAAATAAAGCGTGGAGCTAGGGTACGCCGGATTATAGTAGAAGCCGTCGATCTCCGTGGAAACCGCATAAGTGATGACCTGGTCGTAAACCGGGATCATGTGCGCACCGTCCAGAACGCCCATCTGCACCTCTTTATACAGCGCTTCCGCACTGGCACGGTCCGTTGCGGTCAGCTGCATCGCTTCTTCAATCTTCGCGTCCCACTCAGCGTTTTTGATATAGCTCAGGTTAAACGCAGGGCTCTCCTCAGAGTGCACCATGCTCTGGAACCAACTGGAAGGATCGGCATAATCCGGCCACCAGATCATAACGAAAATATCCTGCCTGTCCTCCGGGCGCGTAGCGCGTGCATGTTCAATGTGGGCATCCCAGCCACGCTCACGGATTTCCATATTAATGCCAAGTTCTTTAAGATAGGTCTGCCAGAGCTGTGCAAAATCCTTGTATTCGGTATAGCCGGACTGGATGGCAAACTCCAGATTCACAGCGCTTACATCCACACCCGAATTCGCAAGGCATTCCCTGGCCTTATCCATGTTAAATTCGTATTGCGTGCAGGTTTCGTCATGTCCCCAAAGGCCGGGCGTTACAAGGCCGCGGGAAAGCTGTCCACGGTTTTCCAGCACCCCGTTGATCACTTCTTCATAAGGGAACGAATACGCAAGCGCCTTGCGGAATTCCTCGTTGCTGCAGGGTTCCTTTTCCGTGTTGAAGAAAAGCAGGATGTTGTTATAAGTATTCACATATTTCACATCGACCTTTTCGTTCGACTTTAGCGCAGCAATATCCGTCGTGGAAAAATTGTAAGCGATCTGGGCATCGCCCGTCTCAAGGAGCTGACGGCGCGTGCCGCTTTCCACGTGTTTCTTAATAACGACCGTTTTATAGGAGTTTTCCTTCCATTCCTGCCAATATCCATCGTATGCGGAAAGGATTACCTGATCGCCGGTCACAAGGCTCTTTACGGTGTACGGACCAGAGCCGCCATCGTTTCCCTCTTCATTGTTGAACCAGTCGCTCTCCTGGTCGCATGCACTTTCCGACATGATATAAGCCGCATAGGCAGCCGAAGCGATTAGATCCACCGATGTGGACGCGGAGCAAGTGAACCGAACCACGTAATCGCTTACAACCTCAATGCTTTCGACATTGGCCCAAATGTAAGCGGCGCCTTTACCAAATCCGATTGTGCGCTCGATAGACCTTTTAACCGCATTTGCGTTCATTTTTGTGCCGTCATGAAAGGTCACATCCTCACGCAGGGTAAATTCCCATACTGTGCCGTCATCGCTGTGTGTCCAGGAAGTAGCGAGGCAGGGCTCCACCTCGCCTGTCTGATCGTTATAGCGCGTTAATGTTTCATATACATTTTGGAGGACACATACGCCGTTGGAATTTTCCACGCTGGGGTCCAACGTCAGGTAAGGTTCCGAGCCGCAGGCATAGTAGAGAATTGCGTCCGAAGTAGTTCCGCCGTCCTGTCCGCAGCCTGCAAAAAGCGAAGCCGCCAGAAGAATGGTAAGCATCAGTACTAAGCTTTTTTTCATGGTTTCCTCCTAAAGTATGGTTTATTTGAGCGCTGTGCCGCAGTGCAAGCGGCGACAGGCGTTCATTCGTAATTCAAAACATTGCTTTTCCGTCATTTTGTTCCAATTTGCTGTTTGATTCCGGCATGCATTCAAAGTTCATAAGCGGGCAACCCACACAGATACAATCGGGTTTCATCTGATTTGTGCTCCCATCCTTTAGTTATTTTAAAGCTTAAAGTTACTTGAATGTCAATACGGTTTTAGATATAATTTTAATATAATCTGCTTTCATTACTCCCAGGCATTTATGGTACAGGAGGCTGACAGGAAATGTGGGACAAAGATAAAACAGTGAACATTTCAACCGTTTCAGAAACGTTTGGAATTCCTGCCTCAACGCTGCGCTATTGGGAGTCTATGGGCTTGATCTCCTTAAGCCGGCGCGAAAACAATTACCGTGAATATACTTATTCTTCCCTGTTGGATCTCAGTGACATCTGTTATCTGCGCAACCTCGGCATTCCGGTTAAGGCCATTAAGGAATATCAGACGCTAAGCCTTGCAGACAGCAACGCGCTGTACTTGAAGAAAAAAAGCGAGCTTGAAGCACAGATTAACAGTTTGCAGGGAACCTATTCCATGCTGCGCAAAACGCTAAGCCTCATGGAGGAGCTGGAATATATCCGGGAACACCCTTACACAGAAACGCAGCCAGATATACCGCTCCTTCTCAGCCACTCCAAGCTTTACGACAAGGAGGTCTGGAAAAAATACTTTTCCGGGCAATACCAGTTTGCAGGAGTGCGCCTGGGGCCTCCGGATTACCGATGGATCTGGGGATGGGCCGCTGAATCCTGCGGACCGGATGAAGAGCTTGCCTGGACTTTCGCGGAAGGGAACCGCCACTTTGCGCAGTTCATTCTGCGCATTGACATAACAAACCGTAAACACACTAACTTGGATGAAGCGATTAATCACCTGACTGCATGTGGCTATACCATCGGTGAAATCATCGTGCGTTATATTACAATCGCTTATGAAGATCAAACGCGCTGGGATTATTACAAAGCTTGGATCGAATTCATTTGACTTGGCAAGACCAGTTGGTTACCGTGTTTCGATACCTGTTGGGGCTTTCTTTCTATTGTGAAAGCCCCCTACGCCTCAAAATTATACTTCCAGTAGATTTGTATTTCGCCGCATTTGACTTCAATTTTATCGATCAATAATTTTGCAACCTCCCGTTTTTGTTGAATGGTCATGTGCGGCCACAAGCGGGCTGTATCACGGAATTGCAGCAGCTCTTGCTGAGACGGCAATTTAGCCCTATGCGATCTCAGTTCCACCCCAAGCAGCTTTTTCTTTTCCTCCAATTCGGCAATCTTTTTCATCACCGCTGAAGCGGAAGACGGTTCCCCCTCCGCAAGCGCATCAACCAGCCGGTTCAGTTTCTCGCTGATCTTCGCCTGCTCAATTTTTATTCTTGATTCCTCCGTATCGAGTTCCATCTCTATTTTTGCCTCAATATCTCTCCTGCGTTCCACCATTTGCATAAGCTCATGCTCAACGCCCGCTTCAAGTTCATCAACGCGTTGTGATCCAAACTGGCTGCAGATTCCGCAATTTGTGTTTCCGCTGCACACAAACCGTTTTATGCCGCGCCCTTTTTGGTCCACCATCACTTTCAGGGAATGCCCGCAATATCCGCATTTTACCATCCCGGTCAGCCAGCTGTGTTTCCCCTTTCCCGCATTGCAAATCTGCCGGTTCGCTTTTAATTTGGTTTGGCATCGTAGAAAGGTGTCGGAATCAACCAAACCCGGATGCAGCCCAATTGAAAGCTTCAGCCTGTCGTATTGGGAAAACTTCCGGCGCGACCTTTCCCATCCTCCGTAAGTGATGCATCCGTTTACAGCAATAAAGTCCTCGATTGGGTTCGTAATCGTCATGCCAAGCGCATTATAATAAGCAAAGATGTCCGCATTTGCCCGGACGTAGATTGGGTTGCTCAAAATCCGGCTGATTTTGCCTCCATCCCAAGGGGCCTCCCCGGGCGATGGAATCCCCTGTGCATTGAGCCTCTTTGCTATCGCACCAAGCGAATCTCCCGTGTACGCATATTCGTTAAACATGCTGCGCACGATATCGCTCTCCTCGTTTACATCAAGCGTATGCACCTGCTTGCCCCCTACCTTTGCAATTGCTTTACCAAAACCATATGGCGCCACCCCATCATATGCGCCGCGCTCCATCCGGGTCGCATAGTTGTCCTTCACGCGCATTTGGATTGTCTCGCGTTCCAACTGTGCAAACACCATTATGATGCTGAGCATTGCGTTTCCAATCGGCGTTGAGGTATCAAATTTTTCCCGGCACGAAACGAACTCAACATCCTTTTTCTTGAATACATCGATCATCTCGGCAAAATCCAGAAGCGAGCGGCTAAGCCTGTCCAGCCGGTAGACGATCACTCTTTCGATGGTGCCTTTTCTTACATCGGCCATAAGCTGCTGAAACGCCGGCCGCTCCGTGTTTTTTCCACTGTATCCTTTATCGTTGTAGTGCCGGTATGCAGCGCTCCCGTTTTCGTTCAGGCAGGCGTCAAGCTGTGATTCAATCGACAAGCTGTCCTTAACGTCAAGGGATTGCCTCGTATACACCGCATTCATAGCGAGCTTGGCCTCACGCTCGTCTCGCAGCCGCCATCCATAGCGATTAATATGATTTTTCTTTTTTCGCATTTTTCAAGTTCCGCATAGATATGTGTAAGCAGTTTTTGGGACAGCTCTGCCAGTTCATCCCATGCGCAATTATCGTTTGCAGCCGGATATACGTTTACAACCGTCATAATACCCTCTCAATTGATTTCAAATTGCTATTTGATTTGCTTAATATATATGTTTTTATTGGTTTGATATGAACAGGAAATATGAAAGCGAAGAGCGATTTCTCCCGCTTATAGCACTGCTAAAAGTACGTTTTGTATAATTAGATTATACCACCTCCGCTGTCAAATGCAGTTGTCATTTATAGGAATGCTTTTCGAAATTCACTTTGGCTTTTGCCCTTTGGCCACTCGTGCCTGTACAAACCGATATACGGCCTTGCGAGGTCTCCATATGCTCTCCACTCTCCGGTATTTCCGGTAAGTTCTTCCATCTGCTCCGTGTACACGATAAAGCTGCGTTCGATATACCCATTTCCACAGGACAACAACATCTTTCTTGCGCATTTAAACACCTCTATGTTCTTCTCACTGAGCGGCAGTTTTGGCAAGAGCAAGGATTTAAGATCCTGCTTTATCGTCGCAGCACTACACCGTTCTCCTCTCGGTGGCGGCTGTACCTCAACGACCAGATTCTCAATGAAGTACGCAGCATTCATGTAGTCAAGAGGTAAAATTCGATTCATCAAAGCCGCTATCTCGTTTCCGCCGAGGATAAACTTAGACTCTATTGGGTTTTCGTAGTATACCGTTCCGGGACCTCCTTTCCCTGTGTTTTCAATCGGTTGTGAGGCAAGTGTACACCAGGCAAAGGGCCTGTGCCGTATATCCGAGAGGTGGGAAAAGAGGCCAAAAACCCCGGTATTTCCCCGCTCTTGGAAATATAATATAATAGGCACAGGCAGGAAGACTTTCGACAAAAACGGAACAGGAGGCGATCAAGATGGCATATCCAGATGAAAGTGTTGTCCAAACTTGGCTTGATTCGCTGAGTGGGCTAAATGTTCGTGTAAAGAAGATGTTTGGCTGCTACTGTGTGTACTGTGACAACCAGCCGGTGGGTTGGCTGAGCGAAAGTGTATTCTCGCTTCGAGAGGTTGGCCTTTCCTGTTTTCCAAGGGACTTGAAGCGACCGACGCGGAAAGACCGGATTCAGGAAATCGTGATACCCTTTGATTATTGCAATGCAGAGTGGATTCCGAAAGCGGTTCAGGAAACAGCGAATGTCATGAAAGCAAGAAGAAATAGGACTGACCCCCTATCAACAGCGCAAGGGAGGGATAACGGATGATGCTGACGATGCCGGAACGATTGAAGGACCTGCGGGTGGAGCGCGGCTTGACGCTGGAGCAGACCGGGCTGTCCCGGTCCGCCCTGGGCAGCTATGAATCGGACGAGTTCAGGGACATCAGCCACTACGTCCTTGTCAAGCTGGCAAAGTTCTACGGCGTGACTGCCGACTACCTGCTGGGGCTGGCGGAAACAAGAAATCACCCAAACGCTGAGCGTTTGAGTGATGTGATGATTGAATTGCTACAATCTGGGCGGATCGACAACGCCCTGCTGTGTGATTTGGCGACGTACCCGGACTTTCCCCGGCTCATGGCGGAGCTGGAGGTTTATGTGAACGGGATGGCGGTCAAGCTGGTACGGACGGCAAATTCCATTGTGGATGCCGCGAGTGCGAATATCGTCAAGCAGTACGATCCCGGCGCAAGCGACCCGTATCTTCGGCAGCTTGTTGCCGCGCATGTGGACGAGGACAGCTTTTGCCGCTATCTGATCGGGCGGGATATGGCGGAGATCGCCCGCTCCCTACGGGAAGCCCACAAGGGCGACTTTTTCAATATCCCGATGGACAATCCGCTGGAGGTCGCGGCGGAGATCACGGGCAAGGAAGAAAGCGTGCCCCCCCCCCCCCCCCCCCCCCCCCCCCC